>JAABUU010000237.1_pt1 | contig 132873 bp, 147 predicted proteins | sample 5559301 | NCBI WGS metagenome assembly JAABUU01 (sample SAMN10711884, study PRJNA513360) | rock metagenome | isolation source: Antarctica rocks | place: Antarctica: Victoria Land, Richard Nunatak white | reverse complement strand
GGTGCGACACCCAGACCGCCGCCAGCTCGGCCACCTGCGCGCGGGCCGGCGTCAATGCAAGGTAGGGTGTAGGGTAGAGTAGGGGTAGGGCGCAACAGCCAGACCGCCGCCAGCTCGGCCACCTGCGCGCGGGCCGGCGTCAATGCAAGGTAGGGTGTAGGGTAGAGTAGGGGTAGGGCGCAACACCCAGACCGCCGCCAGCTCGGCCACCTGCGCGCGGGCCGGCGTCACCGCGAGCCGCCCAGGCCCGGGTCGCCCGCTGCAGCTCAACTTGCCAGTCAATACAGGCGGGTGTACCAGCATGCACAGACGACGGCGTGGCCGTGCCCTGGCAGCACCCCGCCCCGGCGCCTCCTGTTCAAACAGGCACTGTCAGCCCATTTGCGCAGGTAACACAGTCCGCCGTGAGCGACGTGTACTGCATGCGGGCGATGTTGGGGCCCGGGAGCAGGCGCATGGGGCGCCGCACCTGCCGCCGCGCGCCGCGGCGGCCGTAGTGCCGCATGAGCGCGCCCCAGGCGCCCTCGCCGGCGTCCAGCAGCAGCCCGGCGCCCGGCGCGGCGCGCAGGTGCAGCGCGCTCGCGCCGCGGTACTTGGACGGCTCCGCGCAGCCGGTGCCCAGGAACAGAAGGTGCGGGCCGCCGCCGGGCTCGCGCGCCAGCGCCTGCGGCGCGCCCGGCCTCAGCGGCGTCGTCGCGGTGGAGGCTGCGCCAGCAGGGCTGGGTGTTCACTGCGTTCACTAGAGGGAAACGTTCACAGGGGTACCACCACACATAGAGTCGAAGGGTGCCGGCTGGTAGGTAGCACCCCCATGGACGCTCGGTGTGTGACCGGACGCTTTCCATGTGTCCTCCCACGCCGCGCCTGCGCTCCCAGAGCGCAAGCACACTCGCACGGGGTGCCAGCAAATGCCTGTGCGGCATCTCCACAAAGATTGTGCAGGCCGGGTAAATCGCGTGACAACATGGCCCGCGACCCTGCATGCGGCTTTACCTGCAGACACGCCGGCACAGCCTCCTCCTCTGCCCCGTCTGCTCCGCCCGCCGCCGCCCACGCCCCCGCCGCGTCCTGGCCTGCGGCCTCCCTGCCATTTTGCCCGTCCGGGGTGCCCGACTCACACGCGCTGCCCCCGCCGTCGCCGTCGACCCGCTGTCCCGCTCGCTGCCGCTTCCCGCGTGCGCTGCAGCCGGTCTCCGCCACGCCCAGCGCCCGCTTGTTGCGGGCGCTGGCCCCTGCACCGACCTGACCGCCGGCTGCCATAGGTGCTTCTGTGTCGGAGTCCAACACGCTCGACGTTCCCGGCAAAGCTGCGGCGCTGAGCGATACCGCAGCAGCGCCGCCTGCCGCCAGCGCCGTCCCGGCCGCCACCGCGCCCGCAGGGCGCCCGGGCGCGCCGCCGGGCGGGTCTGGGCCGCCCGCCGCTGCTGCACCCTGCGCCGCGCCGTCCGCAGCTGTTGCCGCGGCTAGCGGGCAGCCGCCACGCGCGCTCGCGCTCGCCCGTTCCTCGCCGCGCGCCTGCCCCGCAGCCGCGCCCGGCGGAGCGCCGGCCGCCGGTGTTGCCTCCGCGCGCAGGCGCGCCCGCAGCCGTGCGGCAGCCGCGCGGTTCCCGCCGCTGCCATCAGCCCCGGTCTCCGCGGCGGCGCTCGCGCCGCGGCCTGGCGCGGGGCTCGCCTGGCGGCGCGCGGAGGGCTGCGGCGGGGAAGCGTAGGCCGCCTGGCACAGGCGGGAGCCGGGGCCTTGGGGAGGGTCCCCGGGCGGCGGGTGCGGCGGCGGCGGTGGCTGCCCGCACACGCCGCCCGGTGGCCGCAGCGGCGCCTGCCAGCCAGGCGGCAATACTGCCCAGACAGGGCACATCCGCCCGTCAGGCGCGCGGGCCCAGCAGGCCTGCCAGCGCCCACCGCCATTCGCGTGCGCCTGCACGGCATCGTGCACGCCTGCGGGGCCGCCCAGCCCCATCCCGCCGCGCCAGGCCGCCGCCGGCCCGAGAGCGCACGCCCCGCCGCATGGAGCTGCGCTGGGCGCAGGGCCCGGGCCCGAGCCCGCGCGCTCGGCACAGCCGCGGGCGGGCCCAGCGTCTGACGGCGCACCGGCGCACGCTGTGGACCGGCACGCGGGCGCCGGCCGGTGTGGCGCGGCGGCAAACGCGGTGCCCGCCAGCGCGGCCAGGCACGGCGCCAGTGCGGGCCGCTGCGCGAGCTGCTCCGCCTGCAGCGCGCCTGCGGCCGGGCGCGCGTCATGAGGTGGGCCTGGGCCTTGGCACTGGAGGATGAGTGTGAGCCGCAAGATGTCCAGCCAGTGATGGGCGGGTTCGCACCAGCTCGACAATGCTTGCCTGGCACTGTCAGGCACACAGTGCGCGCCTTGGCAGTCAGATGAACAGTCGTGTTCTACACTGCGTCAATTGCGCCAGCAAGAAGCGCCGCACCACCGGAGCGCGGCCAGCACACCAAAGCGGCAGAGCCACAGCAAGCTGGCTCTGACTGATGCAGGCCCATGCAGCAACTGACTAGTGCAGGCCCGTACAGCAAACAGAGAGGCTGGCATGCGGGCGCTGCAACCAGGACGGGTGCCGCCGGCAGCGCACCCACATCCAGCCCGGCCGGGACGTCGCACGTGTCCACCTCCATGCCACGCGCGCCGCTCCAGGCCAGCCGCATGAGCAGCGCCCCGTGCACGACCTTGGCAGCACCCCCGCCCGCGCGCCCCGCGCCGGCGCCCACGGCGGGCCCCGCGCCTCTGCGGGGTCCGCCCGCGGGCAACTGCATGGCAGGCGCAGTTCCTGGCGCGTGCGCGGACGCGGGCTCGGCCGCCGCGGCGCCCCGGGCGCGCTCGCCGTCGCCCAGTGGGCGCTCGGAGGCGTCATGCGAGGCCCTGCCAGGCTCGCGGGCGTCCTCAGAGGCGCCGGCGCGAGGTCTGCCAGCGGCGTCGTGCGCACTTTCGGGCTTTGACCCGACGCCTGACCCCGCCTGGGCCTGTCGAAGCGCCAGCGCGGGCGGCAGCGGGAACACGCGGCGGCTGACCGCGTTGAGCCGGGCCAGCAGGCGCGCAGATGCCAGGAACCCTAACCCTGGCTGCTCCGACCCTGCGCCGCACAGCAGCACCTGCTGCCCCGGCAGCGCGCGCAGCCAGGCAGCGTAGGCGGGCGAGCGCGCGAGCGACTGCGCCGTCAGGTGCAGGACGGCCGCCACCCTGCGCGACAAGCGCGGCATTGCATGATCCCGGCCATGCACCAGCTGCAGGGGGCGGGTGAGCGTGCTCGTGCCTCCAAGACACTGGCACCAACTCGCTTTGTCAGTGACTTCATGCGCACCCCGTCTGCAGCACCGCTCAGGAGCGCCAGACGCCCCTGTCAGTGCACGGCCTTGACGACAGATCAACCGCCGAAGCAAGCACCTGACGCACGCGAAGCTGACCCAGACATTGTGGTATCATACATGAGGGCGCTAAAATCGGGTGCTGCATTCGCGTGCACAGCAGCAGCGCCGGGCAAAACCGGCCGCGTGGCACGCTGAAGCATACAATCCTGCCCAAACCCTGTCCCCGTTGGGCCTCGCGCCTGTGCGGCTGCGCTGCCAGGTGCGCCAGCGCAGGGTGGCGCGCCGCGACAGCCAGGGCCGCGGGGGAGGGGCAGTCCACTATGAGCAGCAGGCGCCCACTGGCGCGCGCGTGCAGCAGGTAGCCCCACAGCATTTGCGCGCCTGCAGCGTCATGTCAAGGCGCTCAAGCTTGCATCCTGCGTAAAAGGTCACGTGACCAGGCTTCAAATGCTCACGTCACAGCAGAAGGAGCGCTGCTATTTGTTGGGGCGACAGTCTGTCGAGCACAGCATGTGCGCCTTGCCGCAGCGCGCCAAGCCACTCTACCCTGCCCCACGGCGGGCAGGACTGCTGCCAGGTCATAAGGCATGCAGGCGCTTGATTTGAAAAGATTGCGTGATCATCACACTCAGACGCGCAAATTCCGATACGCATCCGCGGCCCCAGGCGCACCGGCCGCGCCGCGCGCCGCCGCCGTCGCGCCCTCCAGGTACTCCTCGACGGGCACCAGCGCGCTGCCCCGGCGGACGGCCGCGGGGTTGCGTTGCCCCGCGCGGCGGCCCGGTCGAGCGGGGGGTGGCGCGCCAGGATGGCGCTGCCCAGACCCTACAGGGCGAGCAGCGCCGCCCGCCGCGCCGCGGCCGCCGCGGCGGCCGCGGCCACAGCCGGCCGTTGTACGGGGACTGCCAGGGCATGCGCCAGGGCTGTCTCGAGCAGCCCTCGCTGGGCCGGCGGCAGCCTGGCGCTGGCGCTCCAGCAGCGCCATCGCGCCCTCGCGGCCTAGCATGCCGCCGCCGGCAAACAACGCGTCGAGCTGGGCGTGCAGGCCGTCCGCGTATCCTCCCACGAGCACCCCGCCGCTGCCGCCGCTGGCTCCGCTGCTGCTGGCTCCGCTACTGCTGCCGCTGCCGCCCATGCTGTGCGGCTCAGGCGCTTTGGCACAATTGGTTTGCTGGCTACCGCTGCCGCTGCCGCTGCCGCTGCTGCTGCAGCTGCTGCGGTTGCTGCTCACAGGGCTACCGTCGTAGCTGCCGCCGTCGTCACTCATGCTCTGCCTGTCCACCTGCCGGCCCGCCGCCGCGGCGCCAGCGTGCGCGCGCCCGGCTACCGCCATGGGCGCCTCCTGGGACCTGGGCGCCTCCGGCGAGCAGGAGCGCGCGTCAGGGCGGCCGCCGCAGCCGTCAGCACCGCCGCCGCTCTGCGCCTCGCTGGCGCTGCCTGCCTCCTCGCTGCCGATCGGCACAGCTGCGCTCGCACCACCGGCAGGCGGCCCTCCGCCGCGGTCGGCGGGCGCCGCCCCGGCGGGCGCGCGCGACTGCAGCCACGCAGGACATGGCCATGCGAGCGGCGCATCTGCCAGCGCCGCAACGGACGCGTGCGCGTCCTGCGCACGACTGCTGTCACGGCGTCCTTGCGAGGGAACGTGGCTGGTGCAAGCGTTGGGGCTGCTGTTTTCTTACAAGAGCGCCAGCAGCTACAGTACATTACTGCAGCCAGGCACACGTCAGGCGGCTGCATGGATGGGTAGGCGGCCCTGGTGCAAAACCTGAACCGAACTACTGCGGCCTCCTACATAATGCATGGCCGCTGATGTGGTGATGACGGGACAAACCGGCAGGGGCCGGACCTCGTATACGACGGGCCGCGCAAAGTGGTACGCGCACTCGGACAGGCTGGCCGCCGGGTGGCGCCAGGTCGCAAAATGGCGCAGGCCGTGCACCGCCGCCGCCAGGCCGGGCGGCCCCACCGCGCACAGCTCGCCGTGGCCGTCCTGGCGCAGGCGCAGCAGCAGCCCCGCCAGCCCGCCCTGCGCGTTGGGCGGCGCGCATGAGGGCGGCGCGCGCCCGCGCAGGCAGCGCGGCCCGCCGTGCTGGCAACGCTGTCTGAGCCCGGCGCGCTGCATGCTCGCTGTGCTCTCGCAATCGGCGTCCGAGCAGGCAGCGTGCACAGTGCGCCTGCTAGGGCGTCAGCAGGCCTCCTGGAACGGTGCAGCGCGCGCGGCAGCCGCCCCGGCGCAGGCGCTGTCCGCCCGCAGCCCAAGCCCCTTGCCGACTTTGCCGCCTGTACGGCTCTGCCTCGCATAGAGCAGCAGGGCATACAGGCACGCGCCCGCCGGCAGGCCTACTGTGCACAGCAGAGAGGAGGGGGGCCGCCGAGCAGCGGGGGTGCCCCCCACCAGGGCGGACGGAGCGAGGCCGGTGGCCAGCACCGCGCGCAGGCGGCCGTCCGGCCGCGCGCGGTGCTCCAGCGCGAGGCGCGCATAGCCCTCCGGCACGTTCACCAGGTACTGCGGCGGGCCGCACACGCGGCCTCAGTGATGCTTTGCCCGCTGCCAGTGCGTGCCGCTTGCCTGCCACATGAGCCTGCACTGGAATGTGTTCCTCGCCCTTGCAGTGTGGCTGCAGCAAGTGACAGAGGCGGGCGCCGCGTACCTGTGCGCCTCGCCCGCCGCCGACGGTGAGGAGGACGGCGGGGCCCACGCCGTCGTCGGGCGCGGTGACCAGCCGGGCCTCAAGGTCGCTCATTGCGAGGCCATACTGGGGCGGCCCAATGTGTTACACGGCATTTAAAAATGAGAGTCTGACACGGCTACGCGGGCGCCCTTGGAGAGCAGGCCGCCCGCGAAGAGCCTGCCGGCTAGCGTGTGGGGCTGAGCCGGGCCTGTACTTGCGTCCGGCCCTTCCACTTGGGCGCACTGCCCAATGTTGTGCACGCAAAACAACTTTTTTGTTCCTGTCTACATTTCCTTTCTTGGACCCTACTTGGCTTCACTTGGCGCCAAACCATATGTAGGTGCAAAAACAGAGCACTTAGCTCTAGCTAAGCACTTAGCTACGGCGTGGCGCCACAGTAAGTATGGCTGGGAACGGCGCTGTGCACGCGAGCGACGCCTGTGAGAGGAAGCTAACGGTGGGCCTGGGCGAGGCAGGCATGCGGTACCTTGGGCGCGAGGGCGCACTTCCAGCTGGCGTGCAGGTGCCTGGCCTGTGAGCAACGGTGCCAGGGCATATGTATTTAATGTGGTTCATTACACCGCACTCATTGCCGTGACATGATGCTCATGTAATAACATGCCTGCCACGCACAGTCTCCTCGTCGGCCCCGAGGCTGGCGCTCGGCTGCCTTGAGCAAGCACGCACGTGCGCGCAGCTGGTACCCCTGGCGGCAGCAGGCCCGCTGCCCTCCGCGGCGGGCGACATAGAGTTCATGATCCTCTCTGGAGCAGAGTTTCCCGTAGAACGTGTGCGGAAAATCTTTGAGGTCGCGCAGCAGATCAGGGTGCCGTCCCTGAGACTGCTACCCCGCCTCTGGCTTGTGCGCTGCCGTGAGCGCTCGTGGCAGTGTCGCTGCTCCAGACCTGGACCCAGGTGGTTATGCTTAAGACGAGGGACAAGGCCAGCGAAACAAGGTCAACCTTTGCAGAGCAGGTATGCATGATGCCTACGGGGCAGCGCTGGGGGTTGTCCAGGTGGTGCAGACCCTGAGCGCGGGCGTGGACAAGTTCCTGCCGCTGCTGCGGCCTGGCATGGCGCTGCACAACGCGTCGGGCACGCACGACATTGCGGTCGCGGAGTGGTGCGACCCCGTCTGTAGCGCGTGGCCTCCGTCCGCCCCCAAGAGTTTTGATCTTCTCCTGGTCAGATGAGCAAGGGGGGCAGACCTACACACATGATGTGCTGGGCCAACGGTCCTCTGAGGGCTGCTGCAGGACAGAACAACCCTCCCGCATGCTCGTTGAATGCATGTCTTGCTGGGTATACAAAAATGACATGTGGGTGTGCGCCTGGCGAATATGCCCATGCCCTTGGGTTTTTTGTGCTTCTCTTTGCACGTCAATGAGGATTTCTGCATCAGGCAAGCGCGTGGCCATCAGTCTGGCGCGATCACGCACAGGCCAGCATCTGTAACCCGCACGCATCTTGAGCTCAAGCAGGTCATGCATGAGGGATGGCAATCGCCCTGATGCGCGCACGCGACCCCTGCTCCTGCCGGGCATGCACGCCCGCCGGCGCGCCCCGCATGAGGCCAGGCGCTGCTGGGCGTGCGCAGGCGCGCGGCGCGCGGCCTGGCGCACATGCCCCCCATCGCAGCATCGGCCCGGCATGCATGCGCGCTGCTGGCGTGCGCGCGGACCAGGCCGCCGCCGGGCGCGCGCAGGTGCATGGCGGTCATCCTGGCGCACATGCGCCAGCTGCCAGCGTTCCTGGCGTGCCAGGCGCGCGGCCACTGGAGCAGCGCCACGCGCGAGGTCATCGCGACGGGCCGCGCCGCGCTGGGCGTGCTGGACGACCTGGAGGCGCGAAACGCGCCTTTCTTCTTGGCTGTGCGTGCAAGGGTGGGGCTACCCTACCCTGCGTTCTTCACTGCCCAGGGCGCAGCAACCCCGCTCTGCCACGTGCAGCCTGCGCCAAGAGCTGATGAGCGCTGCGGGCACGCACACCAGCTGTCAAGCTTCTGTTGTGCCCCGCCTCCTCCGCGGTGGTGCAGCCCGCCTTGGCGGCCCTGCCGCACAGCGTGCAGCGTGGTTCTTAGCCTCACATCATGGGCTACATGCTGCCACAACATCTGCCTTACTACATCAAGCCTGAAAAGGGAAAAAAAAAAAAGCCCCATCTGCCTTTGGACCTGTGGCGCCTGTACGCTTTGCTCGCTGTGGGTGCTTCCTACCGTCCGACGAGCGCCGGCCTGAGCGGCGGCTGCTTCCTACCGTCCGACGAGCGCCGGCCTGAGCGGCGGCGCCATGCGGCAGGACAAGCACGTCTTCATCTTGGGGCACGGCAGCATCGGGCGCGCGCTGGAGGCGCGGCTGCGGCCCTTCGGTGCGCGCGTGACCGGCTTCACCCGCGGCGGCCGGGACGGCACCACGCCAGTGTCGGGTGCGCTCCTTGGCAGCCCGGCTGCTGGGCGGGCTCTTGGTCAGCTGCAAGCCCGCGCCCTTTGCTCGATCAGGGTTTCATAGGTTGCCTTGCTTGAGACAGGTTTTGTATACCGCCTGCGCGCATGCGTCGTGTCGAGGCGCTGCGCGAGGCGCCAGGCGAGCGAGCTGCGCGAACATGACGTGTGCCGCAGCTGTCTGCAAGCCGGCGAACGCGCCCGCGCGCCGCGCAGAGCTGCCCGCGCTGCTGCCGGGCGCGGACGTGGTCGTCGTGCTGCTGCCGCTGACGCCGGCCACGCGCGGCGTCGTGGACGGCGACTTCCTCGGCCGCATGCGCCGCGGCGCGCTGCTCGTCAACGCCGGCAGGCGCGCGCGCCCCGCGCCACGCCCGCGCCGCCCGAGGGGGCTGCGCAGCCCGGCGTGCTGCGCCGGCTGCCAGCTGCCCTGGTGCTGCAAGACGTTGTGCAAGGGTGCAGCGTTGGACGCGCGCCGCCCACGCTCGCGGACAGCTGGTCCATATGCATGCACGTCTGAAGCTCCATGCTTTGCATGCGAGGGTACACGCAGGTGTGCACGTGTCCCGGGCCGGGCAGCTGCAGCAGGCTGGCCTGAGGGGCGCACTGCGGCAGGGGCGCGCACGTAGTAACCGACGCGCTGGTGGACGCGCTGCACCACGGCCATGTCCGCGCCGCGCTCGACGTGACCGACCCCGAGCCGCTGCCGGAGGTGCGGCCGCCTGGCCGCAGCGCTCCCGCACAGCTGCGAGTGCCTTGGTTTGCCCGCCAGCAGCCGTAGGAGGGGTGGCCCGAGCGCTGCCTCAGGCGCATACGCAATGACCCACCCGCACTCCATGCTCCGTTCATTGACTCCGGTGAAAAGCTCTGCGTCTTGCGGAGGGGCGTATGCTTCTCCTTGACATGCATGCCTTGCTGCCCCAATCTTGCGTTAGATAAGGCGCGCCAGTCCTGTGCTGTGTGCAGCTGCGATGCAATGTAAACATTGTGTGCATGAAGCACTTGCTCTTGCATAGAGACCAGTAGGTGGTCACACAGCGCGCTTTCATGGGTCCAGCCAATGTTACACTGGCTGCATCGCAGTGATATGGCAGCTGATGAAGCGCCGCGCATGGGGTGCCAGGGCCATGCGCTGTGGAGCTCGCCGGGTGTGATCATCACGCCGCACATTGGTGGCGCAGTGGCCCGCATGCGCGAGCGTGGGTATAGGCTGGTGACCAAACAGATCAGGCGGCACCTCGCCGGCGAGCCGCTGCAGAACAAAGTCATCCTGGATTAATGTGAACACTGTTTATTGTTACATATTGCACCTCTTTTGTTTGAGACCATTAAGGCTCTTCTGTTGCCTGATGTGGGGCTTGCAAGGTATTCATTTGTATATGCCTGTTTGTCAGCAAGAGGCTCCATGCATATTGTTGAGCAGTTCGTAAGCTTGTGATATTGTCCAGGTTGTTTTTTGGCCAGGTTGCTGTGCATAGTGCGCTTCACGCACTCTGCACTCTGCATGTCAGCTCCTGGTGTGGTGTACTGACCCATTCAGCCACAGTTTGTTGTTTCTTGCTCGCGCGGCGCTATGTATGCACAGCTTGCTGGGGTTGCCGCAGGGCCAGGGCCAGCTGCCCCGTGGGGATCAGCCCCAGGCATACGCGCAAATGTGTGCACATGACCTGGTGCACGATGCACGACATTTATAACTCATATATGAGCCAGCCAAGTATAGATAGATAGGTATAGATAGAACAGTCCGAGTCCGTGTCCATTAGGTACCTGATTCTGTACAATGGGTCTGCATTCTAGATCTTGGCAGATGGCATGCTGCGCACAATTCCACCGCACATTGTTACTTGTTATATTGCAGGCCTGTAAGCCAGTGGTATAGCTGCGTGCACATCAATACAGCCCGTGCACGTTGCAACCCCAGTGTTGGTACACATCCCTCTTGGAGCGCTCTGACAACCCTGAGCAGCAGTAAGAACCAGGTCATCCAAATACCTTGCGCTTGCCAGTGGTGTGCGAGCTCCCCCGCAACTTGCATGACCATGCGATCCTCCGCCAGACTGGTGTATTGCGGCTGCAAGTGCGTATAGCCCTGCTACAGCCACCAAAACCATCCCAGCTTGTCTAATCCAACGCACAGGGATAGCCTAGGGGCGCCTGGGGCATGCACTTCTGCAGCACACAGTCTCGGCGCATAGCCACCCATGCCAGGCCATTTGCACTTGCGCCCATACGCACCATGAATCGCCACACATCTTATTGCATGAAATGCGCCCCAGCAAAATCAAGCAGCACAGCCAGCATATTTATGCCAACATTTTTGCAAGGCACACCCTACAGCAATTAACTCAGACAACATCAACTCTCCAATAAGCCACACCTTCAGATCGCCTACATGTGGGAATCCCCGCTTGCCACCACAGCATATCTAGCTTTCCAGCCAACCAACCCATACTGTGTGTTTGCGCAGAAGACCACATGCGGCGCCGCCGTTATTCTTATCAATTCAGCACTGGTTCAACCCGCAAGTTCGACGGTTTGCCGGCTGCAGCTGCGGGCCAGACAAAATGCAACACCATTCGCAGACACACTGACGCGCCGGCATTTGAATTATTCAACCTGTTCAGGCGCTGATGGTAGCCTCGTTGAAAGGCCTTCGCTGAGCCAGGACAACTGAAGATCGGGCTGCTGCCAGCATGCGCGCCCGCACACCCTGGCCGCCTGGGCCCCCTTCCGCATGCGCACACCCACACCAGCCCACCAGAGCATTACCGCCGGCACGCTGCGCAGCAAGCAGCCGCCAGCGCAGCCCGCATCAACGGTCTTTATACTGACTGATGCCGCGTCTGATTGGTAGCAGTCCCCAGCCCATGCTCATTTTCCCAGCTGCACCAGCCCCCCACGCCCCTGCTCGAGCGCCCGGCCTACTGCGCGCTCACAGGCTCGCGCAGCCTCTCTGCGGGCTCGCCGCGCGGCGAGCAGCTGCCGGCGCCCCCGGCGCGAGCAGCCCTGGCGGCCGCCGGCGCCGCGCCCGCTCTGGCCGCGCCCGTCCCAGCATTGCCCCGGGGCCTCGCGGCCGGCGTGCCGCCCGCCTGGGCGCCCGCGCCTGACCTGGCGCCCGCGCCCGCCGCCGCCACCACGGCCGAGGCCTGCGGCGCGCCGGCCGCCTCGCCCAGCTTGGCGGCACGCTGGGCGGCCGCCAGGCGCGCCGTGGCGGCGGCCAGCTCGGCCGACAGCCGCAACACCGCCGCCTCCGCGGCCGCGAGCTCGGCCGCCGCGCCCGGCGCCAGCGCCGCGCCAGGCCCTGCGGGACTCGCGCCGCCCGCCGCGCCCCGCTGAGGCGCAGCCACCGGCGCCAGCGACTGGCATGTGCCTGCAAGGTCGCGTCCTGATGTGAGCATGCTGCATGCGGAGGGCTACAGCGCCAGAGGGCGGCAGCACGGGTCATTATTACCTTGGCTGCTGCGCAGTAGCATCTGAGATTGCTGCATACTCAACGTCATAAATGCAGGACGGCTGAGTGCAAGTGCCGGAAGGTAAGAAACACTCGAGCGCACCTGGCAAATGAGTACCCCAGGGGGCCAAGCGAGGCGTCCACAGCAGGCAAGGCCTGCCGCGAGCTTGCGCAAGGCCCAAGCTTGGCAGCACGCATTGCAAGCTTCCAACAGACAGGCTCCGTCACCCTGCAGAAGCGCGCTGAGCGCGGGGGGCGCGCCGTTTGCGTCCGCGTCGGTAACCGCCGTGGCGGGCACGGTGAGCAGCATGCAGTGCACGCCGAAGGCGGCCTCCAGCTCCGCGGCCACGGCCGCCTGGCACGCGGCGTCGCGGCACAGGAACTGCGCCGAGCCGTCGCCCTGCGCCCGGGGCCATGTTAGCCCTGGGGCCGACCAGAGGCCACGCCCGCAGCGCGCTCCGCTGCAGCGCGGACTGGCACATGCACAGGCGCCTCGCAGCGCCCCGCCGTGTCAGCCTCCACGCCCCCGCTGAGCACGCTCACTGCAGAATGGGACACACAGCAAGGGCGACCCAGCGGGACGGCAGTCACAGGCGCTGCGCCGCGGCACCTGGGAGCCGACGCCCTTGCAGCCGAAGGTCAGCGAGGCGACGGGCGGATGCGCGAGCACGCGGTGCAGCAGCGGCGCGGTCAGCTGCTCCGGGCAGAGCGGCGTCGCGCGCGCGTCAAACTCGGCCTGGGCCTCGCCCATCAGCGCGCCTGCGCGCGCCGCGCGCCCCGCCTGGCCCCAGCTGCCACCGCGCGTCCCGCCGGCGCCGCGCCGGCGCACCAGGCTCCCCGCCCGGCATCATTGCACAAAACACGCGCAGGCGCCCGCTGAGCAGCCACACGGCCCTGCAGGGAGCAGCGCGCATCTCCGTCCTCAGTGGCACACGTGCGCACTCAGCCTCAACCCCGCACATGCACTCCTGCCCAACCGCCGCCGCTGCGCCCCCACTGCGGAGACATGCCCAGCAGCTCACACATGTCGCCCTGTGGCACGCACGCGCGGCGGGGAGCGCGTGCATGCCCAGTAACCGCGCCCCTCGCAGCGCCGCGCGCCCGCTGCTCTGCACAGCGACAGGCAGCGCCCGCACGCTGTGCGGCACACGCGGGCGCAGAGGGCGCCAAGCGGTGACCAGGCGCCATAACTCTAGCCGCGCGGCGGGACGCGCGCACCAAGGGCGGCGACGTCGCCGCGCTGCATAGCGGCGACCGCGCGGCCGGTGACCGCCTCGTTGACGGCGCCCAGCAGCTCGTGCAACGCGCGCTCGCGCTCAGTCGCCGGGTGCGGGTACGCGGCCTGCCGCGCGGCGCGCCCAGGCGCTGTGGCATGCAGGCCGGGCTGGCATTGCGCTTCTTGCCTCATGTTGAACATGCGGACGCTGCGGCATCGTGCAGCGCTGCATGGAGGTCTCGCGCAGACCGCAGCGCGCCTCCTGCCTTTCCAGCTGGTCGAGTTGCTCGGGGTCATGGTCAACACCCGGTGCATGCACTTTGCTCCAGGAGACAATGTGGTATACGTGAACGAGGTGCTGCATGCCATCCTCGCGCCAGCTGGCCAAGTTTGCGGGCCTGTTGGCATCTGTCTCCCCAGCAGTTTCCATGAGCGAGCTCTACTTGCATGGTTTATACCAAAACATGACTGAGGTCTCCAGTTGGGACGAGGAGTTTAGCTTGACCGGTCCACTTCCAAGCGCGAGCTGGCCAAGCCCTTGACCGGTCAAGCTGACCTCCTCGTCCCGACTGGAGACCCCAGTCATTACTTGATATATAACCATGCAAGTAAAGCCGGCTCATGGGAACTGCTGGATAGACTGATGCCAACAGGCCCGCAAAGTTGGCCAGCTGGCGCTTGGCAGTGGTGGGCACCGCGAGGATGCTAGTGCCGCACCTCCAACATGCAAGCCACCTTGACCTCTGCAGGCTCAAAGGGGTGCCACACTGTCATGCTTGGAGGCGCGCGCCTGCAGGCGCTCCAGGATCACGACGGTGTCCTTGGCGGCGCGCAGGTCCACCAGCACAAAGTGCAGCGGCGCCGCGAGCGCGATGGGCGCCACGTGCAGCACGTCGCCGTCGAACGTCATCTCCACCGGCCGGCAGCCGAACGCGCACGCCTGGCGCCGCGACGCGCGCACGGGGTGTGCGCATGCGTGCGCCGCTCGCCGTGCTCCGCTTCGGGGCCGCGACGGCCATCGCCACTTTGTCACATGTGCGTGGGAAGGCATGGGTGGGAAGACACGCAGGCGCACCCCCCGCCTGCTGCCAGACGGCCGGGCGACGCTCGGCAAGTGCGGTGCCTCCCCCTCCCGCACGCATCCACGGCTGACAGCTCTTGCTGAGCGCGCAGATCGCGCAGGCGCCGCATGCAGAGGCAGTGCGGGGCCCCAGGCGCGCACCTGGTCCATCTTGCCGCACAGCGAGGGCGTGAGGCGCTCGCCCTCGAACGCGGCCTGCATCTCGCCGCGCGTGCTGAGCCGCAGGTTGTAGATGCGGTTGAACGCGCGCGCCACCTGCATTACATAGCACCGAGTGAACCCTGATTTCCTGAACGTCACCAACAGGACAAACAGTGACAAGACGGTGGGCGGTGCAGCCCCTCCCATGTGCTGCCTGCTGGGGCTGTCGCGCTTTTGCTGGCCACGTGCGATGGGCTTCTGCGCCTTGTGAAGTCTGAAGGTGCTCATCGAGGCTATGCATTGGCATTGGGCGGGGAGGCGATGAGCGCCTGGCTGGATGCCGAGCTCTTGTCGCCGCTGCGGGGCTTCCAACACATGATCATGGTGATCATCCACATGACCACGCGGGGAGCGGCGGAGAGCCCGGCAGCGGCGGGCGCGCGCCAGCACGCAGACGGCCGCTGAGGACGACAGGCCCTTCTTCAGCGGCAGCGTGGTCGTGTGGTTGTCGATGAACAGGCCGCCCACCTCGTGCTCGGTCATGACCTTGTAGGCGGTGCCGGCCACGTAGGACCAGAACGTCCCTGCCTGCGCCTCCTGAGCACAGCCGCGCCGGTGCGAGTGACCACTTTGGTGCAGAGGGTCCTCGCTCAGGCATCCCGAGGCGCAGCCCTGCCTGTGCGAGGCGCTGGGTAGTCACCCCCGCAGCGGCGCCGCTTCAGACGTCAGCGTGCTGGCTGCCGTCGAGGAGAGTCGCGCGGCGAGCGCGTCGACGACATAGAAAGCAGTGTGCGTCCTGTTGAGCTGCACGTGTCGGGCTGATGGAAGCTGTTCCGCGCCATCACAGGAGGAGGGGCACGGGAGCACTGCCACGCAGCGTGCGCTGTGCACCTTGACGAGTGTGTCCGGGTCGAGCGCCAGCCTGTGCGGCCCAAACACCTGCCCGTCCTCGGTGGTCGTGCGCACGACAATCACATTCTCGGACAGCGCGTGCGCCCGGGCGTACAGGCCCTGGCTGGTACCGATGACAATCGTGCGCCCCTTTGCGATGCAGGGGTTTTGCCTGCACGCCGCGGCACATAGGGCTCGGAGGGCAGCGTACAGAATGCGCCAGCAGGCTCCCATCTGCATCAACCCCCTCTTCATCCACAAGCCTGCATTGATGGGCCCACGCCTGCGCATTGCCCCCGCCCAGTCGCTGTGCTCGCCGAGCACAGCCAGGCGTCCACAGACGAAGAGGTCGATCTGCCCGTGCGCCACGTGTCCATTGATGGTGGCTCCCTCCAGCTCCTGTGCCTGAGACTCCTCGCCATCGCACGCCACCTTCGCCCTGCCAAACAGACCGCCCGCCACCATGGCAGCGCCCTACCGCAGCGTCTGCCTACCCTGGTGCTTCCAGTGGAGCAGCTGTAACCGTACCAGGACGTCTTGCGCAAAGCTAAGCTCTGCTTTCAGTGTTCAAGGCAAAGGAGTCGCTCCCCAGTTGGCTGCCGTACTTAGGTTACTTCAGGTTAATTTTCATGTGCGTGAGATCACTCAGATGAGAAGCCAACAGGTGCACACGCCTCGCTGAGTGCACACGCCTCACACTTTAACCGCTCACAGGCCTACAGACACAGTGAGGCACCCATCACGTTGCCCCAGCCGCGTCACCCTTTGAGAAGAAGCCAGTTATGTTCTCCACCAACTGCTGCTCCCACGGCTTCGGCGCATCCTGTTCGCAAAGCAAAGTCTGTAAGAAATGAGCAACAGGCATCCAAGAAAAGCCCGCTCACCAAAGCATGTCGTGCGGGTGGTGGCCTAGAGCTTCAAGGGCACACAGAGACGCAGGAAAAGTGCAGCGAGCAGCCTCACCTTTTGCAGGCCGTTCTTCGTCATACCCGGGATCAGCTGCAGCCCTGCGCAGTCGCCTATCCCCAGCTCGGCTTGCCTCCGGCAGTACTTGTCGGCGATCCTCCGCGCGTTCCTGTGACCACAGGGCGCAGACGGTGAGCGAGCTGCCAGGCTCCTCGCCCCAGCCCAGCACTGACTCAAGCAAGGCCAGGCCAGCGCACTCTCCCCGGTTTGCGTCTGAGCGCTCCCGCAGCGCCCTTAGGATATCGCTGTCCCGGAACACTGCCTCCGCGTCAGCCACAGCGTTGCGCCGCGAGCGCGCGTCTGGCGTGGGCACGCTCGGCGCCGGCATCTGCGGCAGCGGCGCAGACTCCAGGCCCAGCGCGCTCGCCGCGCCTGGCCAAGCAACAATCGCTCAGCAGCTCCGGCTATGGCACGCTCTCCTTGCCCGCAAGCAGCCACAGTTGGCTGATACACCGTTGTAACTAGGTGAGTTGCTTGTGGATATGCGAGCGCGTGCACACCTTGCCGCAAGGCGAGCGGGGCGGTTGCGGCCAGCAGCAGCGCGCTGCGTCTTGTCTGCAGCGGCACAGCCATTTGCACAGCTGCGCGCTCCTGGGGCGCGCTGCGCGCGGTGCGCGGCCCGCAGTATGCCACGCTGCATGCAAGTGCACCACACATCTCGGAATGGCCACACCGTACACAAGCTCCGGCTGTGCTGCGGTGCACAATGTAGAACAGAGATGTGTATCGGACAGGGGTGCCGAGAGCGCACCCAAGCTCCTCTCCTTCTAACCCGAAGCTTAGTTTGAGCTTGGCTTGCTGGCACCAAGCTTGCTCAGGCTGCAACCTGACCATACAAGCCCTTGGGGAGCTGTGTAGCACGGGACAAGCAGCAGCGGCTTGGTATGCACGGCCGCGACCGCAGTGCGCGCACTGCGTCGAGCGAGCACGCGCCTTTGCAGCAGTATCACAGGCCAGACCTCTCTGCGTCTGGTAACGCTCCTTGGGAGGCTCGTGCGCCGGGGCGTGGCGATGCATACTGCATAGAAGCCGGCGAGCGGGCTCCGCGCGTGGCGCCGGACACCTTTGGCGCAGGCCACGCAGCAGACTGGGATGGCAGGGGGCCGCGAGGCAGCAGGCGAGGCCCGGCGGCCTCGCCTGCGAGCGGCGCCGGGCTGTGCGCGGGCGTCCCGGCGCACCAGGACGCGGCCTGGCCGCAGGCGCGCGAGCAGCAATCCTGGCAGCCGCCAGGCACCCCTGCCGCCGACCCGCTGCAGGCGCCTGGCCGACGAGGCGGCCCGCGGCTGGCTGCGGAGCGGGGCACGCCGGGCCACGGCCCGCGCCGCGCGGCGGGGGGGCTTGGAGGCCCGCAGCAGCGTGACGCGCACCAGCAGCGGCGCAGCAACGAGCACTGGCACCGGTCGCCGCACGGCGATGCCAGGCAGGCGCCGGGGCCTGACCAGGGCGGGCCGCGCGAGCACGCGCGCCCGCTCAACGGCAACGGCCGGCCCGGCCCGCCGCGGCCCGCCCCGCCGCGGCCCGTGCCTGCGGAGAGCGCTGCCAACGCCCATGGCGCTGCCAACGGCGACAGCGGCGCCCCCGACCATGGCCGCCGCGGCGGTGGCGGCGCGCCGGGCGAGCCGCTGCCTGCGCGCGTGCCGCTGCACGCTGAGCAGTGGCGCGCCCAGCCAAACCCCGCCATGGCCCGCGCCACTGGCCACACTGCCAACGGCTACCACGGCGACGCCCGCGCGCTGGTCGAGCTGGCGGCCGGGCGCATGCCGCGGCGGCGCGCCAGCCGGCGCGGCCGCGCGGAGGGGAAGGGCGGCGAGCCGCACGAGGGCGGCCTGGCCAACGCGGCGGCGGCGGCGGCGGCGGAGGCGGCGGCGGAGGCAAGCGGCGGCGCGGGCAGCGGCGACGGCGGGGACGAGGTGGCGGAGGAGGTGGCCGAGTGCGTCATCTGCTGCGACCCGCTGGAGGTGCCGCACCCCCGCGCGCCCCTGCCCGGGCGCCTGAGCCTCTGCCGCATCACCGGCCTGCAACTCTGAGTGCCCCGGCGTTTCCAACGCGCCTACAAGATGGCCGATACGGTGCTGACCGCTGTTTGTCTGTCCCATGATGCAGCATAAAGTAGGCGATTTGTGGCGCTTAGACCTGAAAAAGCTGCTCAGAGCTGCGGCCAGCTGTGCCGCAGCCCGTCACCAGCTGTGGGGTGGGCTGCTGAGCGGTCGGTGGGGCCGGCGCAGCTGGTGGCGATCGGCGTGTGCAACCACCGCCACGTGTGCGCCAAGTGCTGCCTGCGCAGCCGCATGTGCTACGCGGACTTTAAGCGCGCCCCCGACCACGCGTCCGCCGGTTGCACGCTCTGCAAGCTGCCATACCGCAAGCACCTGCGGTGCACTCTCCGCGCAGCGCAGGGCTGCGCGCCTCACTGCCGCCGCAGCCCTGTCACCAACTGGAACCAGCGTTGCCAGCGGCTGCCCTCATGGCCCGCGGCAGGCGCTGGCGGGTCTGGACAGTCCGTAACGGCGGGGCGCAATCTCCTCACAGCGCTGGGGCCCCCACCAGGTGCCCGCTGTGCAAGGTGGAGCTGCGGCGGCTGGTGATCACGCTGTGGCGCGCGCGCGGCGGCGAGGACTTCGAGGCGCTGATGCGCCGTGAGCGCGCCACGCTGTGGCAGAACTCGACGTGGGCGCCTGGCGTGTTCGTCGACAAGACCGCGCCAGCACCCGCGGGCTTCGACCGCGCGCCCCTGCCGGCCGTGCTGCGGGCGCGCGCCCGGCCCTCGCTGCCCGATAGGCCCGTCGCTGCCGGCCCTCCCGAGCTAGTTTGCTTGCCGTGTGCCCAAGCAGCCAGAGCGGGCACCACTGACGCACAGCAGCAGGCGCACGCCCATTACCCCTGGGTCACCAATGCACCCGCCGCGCCACGCCCGACGACACGCCTGCCGCCACACTGTTGCACCGTATGTTAAGGCGTTCACAGCCCTCGCGCCGCGTGGCGCGCGGGGCGTGCCACTCTGGCAGCCGCCCCAGGCTCGGCCACAACCAGTGACCCGTGCCTGGTGCGAAGCCTGTGCACCAGCTGTGCAATATGAGCTTGAAGAAAAGGAAGTATGCGGCTCGCCTGGCGTGGGGTTTGAAGCGCCACGGCCGGGGCGCGCAGCGGCAGACGAGCCACGCCTGCAGCGTGTGCGGCCCGAGCAGCGAGCGCCTGTACGCGACCGACCGCAGCCTGCAGCGCCACCTGGAGCTCGCGCACGGCCGCGCGATGTGCTCCGTGTGCCTCAGGGTGCGCGCCCCCGGGCGCGCATGCCAGGACGCGGCCCTCAAACATGCGTGACAGGGTGCTGGCGTCAAACATGCCCGCCGTGCAGCGTATGGCAAGGCTTGCGTTCAAGCATTCGGCTTGCTCAGCGCGCGCGCTGTCAAGCGCATCATGGTCACAGTGTGATCGTGTGTGGTTGATCATGCCAACAGAGAGCTTGGCCTGCGTGGGTGCCCGTGTGGCGCGCTGGTAGCCGGGTCGCGGGCCGCTGTTGGGGCCGCGCCCGCGCCGCGGGCGCTCGCGGCGGCTGATAGTGCTGGCGGCGCACGCAGGCTCGGCGCGTGTTCCCGCTAGAACAGGCGACGTACACGGGCGCGGAGCTGGACAGCCACCTGCGCTCGCACCCGTCCTGCCAGTTCTGCAGGCAGCACTTCTACGACGCCGAGGAGCTCTTCATCCACAACCGGCGCGCGGCCCTGGGCGCAGGCCGGCCAGGCCTTGCGGGTAGCATGCAGCTCCGTTTGAGGCACTTTGGCACCTTCCCAAGGCAGCGGCAGTGCTTGTGAGCTCTGAGCAGGATGCTACTGCGCGAGCAGTGCAGTCTGGGAGGCATGTGAGCGGCGAAGCTCGTACCCTCATTTGGGGGCGCTGGGTGTCGTGGCCCTGTGTCAGCCACTGGATGCAGGATGGAAGCCAGGGTATCATCGAGGGTGCTTGACGGGCGTGTGCGTGCGAGCAGGTCGGAGCACTTCCTGTGCGACGTCTGCGCGCACGGTGGGCGCTACCTCTACCTCGACACCGCGGACGACCTGCGCAAGCACCTGCGGTGCGGCCGTGCTGCGCCCAGCTCTGCGCCGCACGTGCCCAAGCAAGCCTACGTCCATGCTGCTGCGCCGGCATTGCCCCCGCATGCCGTCCAAGGCTGCGCAGATGCAGCCATGAATGCGCTCCACTGGCCCGCGCAGTTCAATGCGTGTATTTACGCGCTCAACAACGTCTTGGAGTGGTGCAGTGGCGTGTGCGCAGAATGGAACACCAGACAGTACAGCCGTGCTGCGAGCTGACCTCAGACGCGCGTCTGTACACAACTGAGCAGCGGCGCCATGTTCTCGGCTGTTTGCTGGCGCGACGCACGTTGTGTTCCAGGCCCCTCTGAAGCCTTATGCAAGCTTGTCAGAGGCCCCACAGAGGCCTGCGCAGGCTGGAGCATCACCCGTGCACGGAGCCGCGCTGCGACGACGCGCTCCTCGCGATCGCCAGCGCTCTGCCAAACCCTGGAAAACCTTACAGCAAGCCTGTTCGAGGGCCCAGCGGCGCGCGCGCAGGCTAAAGCACCACCCGTGCACAGAGCCGCGCTGTGAGGATGCGCTGCTCGCATTCGCCAGCGCGGGCGAGCTGGCAGCGCACCGGCGCGAGGCGCACTCGAGCAGCATGCCGCGCTTCGACCGCGCGCGCGCGCGCCCGCTCGCGCTGCAGCCCGAGCCGTCGTCGCTGCCGCGCGGACCGGCGTCGGCCAACGCTCCAGCGCCGCCGCCGCCCGGCGCGGCCGCGGCGCCCGCGCAGCGCGCCCCGCCGGCCGGCGGTGGCGGCGGCGGAGGCGCGCCGCGGGGCGCGGGGCGCGCCGCGCCCGTGGCGGGCGGCGGCGGCGGCGGCAGCCATGGCCGTGGGGCGGCCGCGTTGGGCGCGGGGGCCGGCGGTGGCGGTCGTGGCGCGCACGACAGCGATCAGGCCAGGCGTGCGCCTATTTAGCTTGCCTGCGTGCACAGACACGTGCGCGGCGACACATGCCAATCACGTCTGCGTCGTGTCTGCTGCAGCGCGCATTGCGGCTACCGCGTGGTATTGCGGTCGGTGTCCGTGTGGCATGGCGGCAATGGCCGGTCGGCGCGCGGTGAGCGCTGAGCCTTGCTGCGCAGTGCGGGCGCGCCACGCGGGGTCGGAGCGCTGGGACAGCATGCGCGCGGCCGGACGGAGCACCGCAGCGGCGACGGCGGCCTGGTGATGATCGACGACGACCTCGGCTTGCAGGACTCCGAGGCGCGCTCCTCCCGCTGACGTTCAAGTGGGCGAGCCCGTTCGATCTTGTCTGTGTTCGCCTGACAACCTCCCGCTGCAGACTGAATTGCCTACAGGAGGAGACACACAGTTGTCACACAGTTGTCGCTGTGTGAGCGGCCTCCGGTGTGCGCCGCCAGCGCCGCCTGCTTCTGGCCTGTCCCTTGCTTTTGCAGGCAGGGGTTGATGGATATGGCAGCCGTCAGCAAGGTGAATCGCTGTGCTGCTCCGGCAGCCAGCTTCCGCCCATCACTTGATCAGCAGTGCCAGTGCGTACTGGGAGGGAGCTGCTGACTGCAGCTCAGTGGGCCGCGGGCAGGCGTTCCCGAGCATGGGCCGCAGCAGCGCCGGGGACGCCGCCGACGCAGGCGCGGACACGCCGCAGCCGGCGCAGCCGGGCGATGCATTCCCCAGCCTGGGCGAGGCGGCGCCGCGGCCGCGGGCGGCCCCGCGCAGGTCGGCTGCGCTGCCCCAGCACCCTGCCGTTGCCCCGCCCTGCACAGCACCCGGTTTCTGTTGAAGAGGTGGTTGTGAGAGGGGGCCAGCATGCGCATGGGGTCGGCCACGCGAGGCGTCCCAGGGCATTGGGGCACTTTTCAGGGTTGAACTGTCCCCGCGCCGCCTGTTGAAGGTGCTTGTAGCAACATGCAGCAGCAGCATGACCTGAGCAGAGATATCATGTTATTGCACTGGACCTCACGGTGACGCTCCGTGTGTGACGCTCCTTCCGCTCCTTCGTGCCTTTGCTCAGTGCGGCGTCTCACCAGGGCAGCCGGCGTGCAGGCGCCCGCCGCTGGTGGCGTGCGAGGTGCGCTGCCCGTGCGGGCGGCGCGCGGCGCACCCGGCGGTGCCGGAGGGCACGGCGGCGCCGCCGCTGGCGTGCGACGCCGGGTGCGAGCGCGCCGCGCGCCAGGCGCAGCTGGCGAGCGCGTTCGGCATAGAGCGGCCGGCCGAGCACGTGCCCTGGGTGGACCGCACGCGGCGCGCACCTGCACACCCTGGCCACCTGGGGTTTTTTTTGTCAGCATTGTGGCTGGTGTCGAGCAGGGCGCTGCGCAGCCCACCATGCTGCATACTGGGTCGCAACACTCAGGTACCTTACCTGTCCCCCTCGCCTGAGGCGGGCTGCGCAGCAGCAGCATGATGCACACAGCCAGCGGGGTGCGAGCGTGCTCCATCCGCCCGCCGCAGCTGCGCTGTGGCCAGGCGCCGTCGGCAGCTTCTGGGCGGGCCGCGTAAGCTGTCCTGCCGCGCAGGGCGGCGGCCTACCCGCCCGAGCTGGCGCTCTTCGGCTTCCGCAACCGGGCGTGGCTGGCGGAGGCGGAGCGCGCGCTCGCGACCCTGCTGGCCGACCCCGCCGCCAAGCGCGCCGCGCTCGGCGCGATGCCGGCGCCCGCGCGCCGCGCCGCGCACCAGCTGGCCGAGGCGTACGGCCTCACCACCGCCAGCGTGGGCGCCGAGCCCGGCCGCCACGTCGTGGTGTACAAGGCGCGCCCCCCCGCAGCGCCCGCCGCCGCGCGCTGCTCCTGCTTGTGCGCAGCGCCGGCCTCCGAGCACCGCTCTGGCTTGTGCTGGTCCAGCAGCCGACCCCAGCTGTGGGCGGCACAATTAGATAAATCTTACTTCTGCCAGGCTGACTGCTGTAACAGGAGGGAGGAAACAAGATAAAACTCCCCCAAAAAATCGAGGTTGACAAGCGTCCCTGAAACAGCATCGCAGCGGGTGCGAGTAGTTGTGCCGCACGGCCTGATTCCGCCTGCGGGGCGCGCGCAGGCGACAGGCGCGGCGGTGCCGGCCCGGCTGCTGTCGGAGACGGTGGCGGGCGCGAGCGCGGACGCGCTGGAGCGCGCGGCGGCCGGCCCGGCCGAGCACACGCTGCGGCTCACCGAGCTCGCGCCCAGCGTCTGCCTGCCCGCGCTGCTCGCGCGCTGGGAGGGCGAGTACACGCTGGCGGCACCGCCGCCGGCCGGCGAGCCGGGCCGGCACCGCGGCGCGCCGGCCGAGGCGCTCGTGCGCTTCGCGCGCGCCAGCGCGCTGGCCGAGGCGCTGGCTGTGTTCGGCGGCGGCGTGCGCGGCGCCTTCCGCGTGGACCGCGCCTTCCAGGCGCCGCGCATAGGGTTAGGGTCACCGACGCCCGCGCCGCCGCCGGCCGCGACGCCGCCCGCGCCCGCGCAGGCCGCGGGTGGCGCGGCGCGCGCGCCGGCGGCGGCACCCGCGCAGCCTGCGGCGGCGGCGGCGGGCGCCTGCGCGGCGGCGGCGGACGTCCAGGCTGAGGAGGGCGCGCCCGGCCGGGCGGCTGCGGCGAGCGGGCGCGGCGGCGGCAACGCTGGAAGTCTGGCAGCGGCTGGCGGCGCAGAGCCGTGGGCGGACGCTCCTGGTCCTCAAGCAGGGCCCACGGCAGGGTATGAGGCGGGCTCGGCCGCGCGCGGCAAGGCCGGACTAGGTGGGGCGGTGCCGGATGCGGGGGGCGGCGACGCGCAGGAGGCGCACGCGGCGGAGGTAGCAGGCGACGGGGCTGCCGCGGATGCAGGCGCGGGGCTCGCGGGGGTGCGTACGGAGGGCGGCGGCACCGGGTCTGCAGGAGCGGGCGGCGGCGACATCACAGCCTGACGTCCACACGAGCTGATGCAGCGCGATAGGGCAGGAGCCCCTGGTACTTGTAGGAGTTCATGTGCGAGTGCCTGGTTTGCGCATGTATGTGAGTGACGGCATGGAGGTACCGGTTCTGAGGTGGCTAGGTAGCGGGCGGGGATGGCACTTGGCAGTGGGCGCACACGGGCAGGGCCCTGCAAGCCCTCAGCAAGCCCGTTGCGTCCGAGCAGGACGCATGCTGCCATCCTGTCCCCTTTGCTGCAGGCAGGTCGTTCAGAGCAGGAGGTCTTGGGCTGTAGGCCGCAGGCAGGTCTGTAGCTGTAGGCAGGAATAGGTCAGAGCAAGTCACATTGTCTGAGCTCACAAGGCGCACTGCACGCGAGCTGTGCCCATGTCCGCTAAACGAGCGTCTCACTACCTCTATGGCTCCTGGTCATCACTCAGCCGGGCACCCTCTCTGCTCCATGCGGCGCCCTTCGTGCACGTCCCTGCTCAAAGCACAAATGCGCTACAGACGCGTCTACTTCTGTTGGCCGCCTATCTGCCTACACTCCTTACGGCCATCGCAAGCAGTTATGCACAGGAGCGCCGTCGCGCCGCCGCACCGCACAGCGCGACACATGCTGTACAATGTATTCGCATGTCCTGATAGCTGCACTACCCAGCGCCCGACTTCGTCTCCTGCAAAGATGAATTCTGATCAAAGCAAAGCACCTGGGGTGGGAGTCACAGCGGTCGATCCTGCTCCGCGGCCCGCACGGCCGCGGGCGCGCCCTGGACGCGACGCAATATTGTCTACCAGCTGCCTGCTTCCCGCCAGGGCGCATCTGGGTAGCAAGCGCAAATGCAACAGCCAGCAAGGCCTCCTGGAGCTGTAAATCACAGCCCGGTGCTGCCTACCTATCTGCCCACTCGCCGCATGCCCCGTGCGGCCCCCGTACCTACCTGCCCCCTGTCTTGATCAGCAGTCTGTCCCTCTACATGACCCTCAGGGCTGCCCGGGACAATGTATCGCATGCTGCAGTGATGGAGCGCCTGCAGCAGGCGCCGCCCTCCAGCCGCAGGGCGCGGGGCGGACCCTGCAACCTCCCAGCCGCATGCGGGCGCAGCGGGGTCGGTCCGGCGCGTGCGCAGCGAGGCCGCCGCAGTCAGAACAGGCCCACGGCCTTCTTGGCCATCTGCTGCCGCCACTTGGGCAACTTGGCGTACTCGGCGCGCGGCTTGCCAAACACCTGCCGCGCGGCAGGGCGCGCGCCAGGCTCACAGGGGCCCGCGGAGTACGGGCATGCGTGCAGCAGGCATGTGTCGTGTGCGCAGGGCCTGCTGCGCAGCGACCGCGCCCCTGCTGGCAGCCTGCACAGCAGTGCGCGCGCTGCCGCTCGGCAGAGCGGCGCCCACACGGCAGCGCGCAAGGCCCCCTGCATGCCGTGTGCCACGAGGATGCAGGGCGCGGCGCCGCGCACCTTTGCAAACTCCGCATCGTCCAGGTACGCCTCGCGGCAGAGCATGTCCACGCCGTCCTCCGCGCGCAGCCCTGCCCGCGCGCGCGCAGGGCAATAAACTGCAGGGTTCCAGTGGCGACACGCGCGGCGCGGGCCCGCCATGAAGGTGGGGCCGCGGCAGCGCCGCGGCAGGGCGCCCGCATGCGCAGGCGCGACGCCGGCCCGCGCGCACGAGGCATGCTGCCTCGCAGGTCCGGGAGCTGGGACAAGTGCGCGGTGCAGTGCCTGCAGCCCCTTCCGGCCAGGGTTGCGCAGACCGGCTCCTTGGTGTGCACCCTGCGAGTTGTCCGCCATGATGCAGCCTGGCGCGGCGCTTGGCGGCGGCGGGCACACGCTCCCTGCTCGCCGCTCAGCGGGCGCGCCTGCCCGGCTGCCAGCCTGCGCGGCGCGGGCGGGCGGCCGCACCTTTGAGCGCCTCGTAGGGCAGGAAGTCCTGGCCGGCCACATACTTGAGGTTCTCGGCCGCGCGCGGCGGCTTGCTGGGCTCCGGCGCAAAGGCCTGCGGCCTGAACGCCGACTGCACGAGCACCAGCGCGAGTCAGGAGCAGCAGCCAGTGTGCAGATTTAACTCAGGGCCAAGGGCGCGTGCTGGCACTGACGCGCACTGCACTTGCAACGCGCATGGACGAACGTGCAAGGCAAGCCGCTGGCCTAGCGCTGGCCTGACAGCATCGTGCAGCGAGAGGGTGGGGGCTGGCCTCAGCACTCACTGTGGATCCTGTTGTAATTAATAGCAGCAGCCTCATTCAGCAAGCTTGATGCTGTGCAGATAATGCTATGCAGACAAAGCAAGGATTTAGAAATTCCAGGCCTGACCTGGTTGCCTGACGCGGAGCTGGCGCCCGAGACGGGCCGCGCAGAGCCGCTGCCAGCGCGCACAGGCGGCAGCGGCGGCCCAGCGGGCGCCGCCTTGAAACCCTGCAGGAGCTGACGCACCTGCGAGGCAGCGCGGTCTGTCTCAAGTCTTGGCACAAGGCACCCCTAGGAGAGGGGGCTGGTGGCAGACCAGCTCCCATACGCAGGAACGGCGTTTGCTCCGAGTCAGGGGTGCGAGGCTGCTACATGCGCAGTACAGAGCTAGGCCTTGGTTGCCCACAAGTAAGAAGCAGGGTCAATCTGCGCGCATAAAGGTGGACAGTCATGTCCATGGCGCTGCTTTCCCTTCACATGCCCTATTGCCTCGCGCTGCAACAATGGTGCAAGACATAATTGCCAAGCGCACGCGGTTCATGAGGCCGGCGGTGAAGGCATGCCATGAGACGTATGAGCACTGGCAAAGTGTGTGACTGACGCTGGGCCATGCACGAGGTGCACACCGTCCCGGGCTCGGCCCCGTCGCCGTTGCCGCCAGCGGGCGCGGCGTGCCCGTTTGCGCGCTGGTCCGCCGCGCCACCGGCCTCGGGGCGCGCCTGCTCTGCGCCGCGCTCCGGCGCACGCTCGGACCCCGACCCCGGCGCCGCCGCCGTCGCGCCCGCGGGCGCTGCCTGCCCTGCCAGGCTCCTGGCCTGGGCGGAGGGCGCGCCGGGAGCCGCGCCCGCAGGCTCATCCATGGGTCCAGGGCTGGGTCCCCCGCCCTGCCCGTTTGCTGCACTGGCTGCGCCGTCCGCCGCAGGCGCCACCGCCGCGCGCGCATCGGCTCCGCTCCCGCCGCCGCTGCACTCTGCTGTGGAGGGCGCCGCAGGGCTCGCCCCGCGCGCGCCGCCTCCCGCCTTGGTCGCGGTGCCCGCCGTCAGCGGCGGCGTGGCCGGCGCCTGCGGCGCCGGCTTGGCGGCCGCGTAGGTCCCCGCGCGGCCCTGCGGCGCAGCCGCGGCCGGCGGCGTCGGCTCGGCGCGCGGCGTGCTCGCAGGCCGCGGCGCGGGCGAGCCGCCATTGGCGCTCGCGCCGTGCTGCGCGCGCGTGTGCGCCTCGCCTGGGCCCTGCTGCGCGCACGGGCACACGTTGGTGGCTGCAAGACGTGGCGCCCAGGCCGCCGCCTCAGTAGCAGCGGCTGCGGCCACTGGCGGCGCAGCGGCTGGCAGGGGCTCCAGCACAGAAGCCGCAGGTTTTGTACCCTACCCTGGTCTGCACAGCGCAGGCCATCGCATGGACGGCGTAGAGGCGCACCGCAGACGCGCCGTTGCCGGAGGCGGCGCCCGCGCCGCTGTCGCGGCCCGCGCCCGCGCCGCCCGAGCGCGGACGCATCGCGCCGTTGGCCGTCGCGGCGGCCGGCGCAGGGCTGCGCGCGTCGCCGGCCCCCCACGCAGCGAAGTGCCGGGTGAAGGCGGGGTCCTCAAACCCCTGCGCGTGCGCCTACAGATCTAGCACAGTAGCCATGCACCGGGGCAGCAAAGCTTGCTGGGCTCGGCAGGCGAGTGCGGACAGAAGAGAACAGGCTCTAATGCTTGGGCAGGCGGGCAAAAGAACTGAAGCGCGTCGCACAACCCCATCTCAGAGCTTGAGCGTCCCCAGTTCAGCACAGGAAATAGCACAGTGAAAGTCACGATGCGAGAAATCGCGCTGCTCAGACAGGGCGCACGGCCATGCCAGGCGACGGGCGCCCGGCCAGCAAGGCGCGCAGCAGAAAGTGCTTCCAGCTGGCAGCGTTGCAGACAGACGCCCAGCTGACGCACATTGATGGAAGTCACAGCCCTTGGAGGTTGCCTGCTGTCAGTCCACTCTGGAGGACATTGGGGCCCATGCGCGACGCGGGCGCGCGCCTGCTTGACCAGGCAGACAGGCGTGCTGGGCGGCAGGCCGAGCGCCGGCAGCAGCTCGTGCGCGGACGCGAGCGCCGCGCCGCGCGCGCCGCCGCCCGCCCCCGCGCCCTGCCAGATCTGTGCCGCGCTGCCTGCGCGCAGTCGCAGGGCTTCGGCGCGTGCCGCCCGCTCCCGCAGGTACCAGCCCACGCATGTGCAGCATGCAGGGCAGGGGACCATGGCGATGCAGCTCCGACGCGAACCCTCTCGGCGTTCAAGTCCAGATCAACCCCATACACCCACGCTCAAAGCGCCGAGGCTGCAGGGTGCCGGGCCCCGCTCAGGGGACATAACAACACCACGGACGAAGAGAGTGCTGGCGCGCACCGGAGACCAGCACAAACACGCCGCGCGCGTCCAGCAGCGCCTGGCTGAGCGGGCGCTGCGGCACCTCCTGCGGCGCGGCGCCCTCGCGGACCTGCCGCGCGCGTATGCAGGTTAGGGTAGGGTTAGGGCAGGGCCGCGAGCGCAGACGCACGGTCGCGAGCGCGCGGCTGAGCTCGCTAACCCCCCGGGCGCGGGCGCGCACCCGGTACAGCCGCGCGGCGGCCGCCGCGGCCGCCGCGGCGGCGGCCGCGTCGCTGCCGTCGGCGGCGGCGGGCGCGACGCGGACTGCGCCGGTGTCCTGGACGCCCAGCGCCAGGAAGAACTCCGCCACGTCCGCGCTCCTCTCGCCCTCCGCCACGTGCACCACCTGCGGGCGGGTGTGCGGGCTCCTGGGGGTCGCAGGCTGCGGGTGCACGGCGCGCTGGTGCGGGCGCATGCAGTGCAGGGCGCATGCAGTGCAGGGTAGGAGGCGTCCTGCCTTGCAGAGCAGAACCCCCTAGTCAGGCCAGTGGAAGACCTGCACAGCCTTTGCACTGCAGGCCGCACTCTGGGCGATGCTTGGCGTGTCATCGATAAGCAATTACTACTTCTACTGCTTTCAAACATCCTCCATGCAGCACACACATCAGATATCAGATAGCAGCAAGCCTGACCTTGCTTGGTTGCCCCCGTGCGCTGTAATCACACACAAATGCTTACAGCCGACAGGTCGCGGCGGGCGGGCGGGGCGCGCCTCGGCCTGGTAGCCGCGGGCGGCGCGGCGCGCCTCGACCACCTCCAGCGCCTTCACCTTCTCGTCCGGGTTCGACGCCGCGCCGGACCATACGAACAGGCGGGCGCCCAGGTCCGCAACGAACACGTCGCCGCCGTTGAGCGAGGCCGCCGCGAGCGGCACCTCCGTCACGCGCACCGCGCCCTTGCCCTGCGCGGCGCTCCACCGCTTGAGGGCCTGCGTGAGGGCCTGCAGTGCCGCAGGCGGCTACGGGCCGAAGCAAGGACAGCTGCAAGGCGCGGGCGAGTGGGTGTCACGCGCTGTGGCTGTGCAAGGTGTTGCACCATGCAGAGGATCACAGCGAGCGTGCCTGAGGCAGAAGGCCAGCCAGCAATGCCAGGGGACGCTCACAGTGCAGCAACAGGCGGGACTCTCTCCGGAGGTGTACGCGACTCGAGGGAGACTCAAATGAGACAAGTCTTGCGAGTCTGAAGTTTTGAGGACACTTGGTGGCCTTTGACACATGCAGGGACGTCCCCAAGGCGGCCATGGGCCCACAAGCCAGAGCTGACCGCGACACACGCCAGGTGCGTGCGCGCCAGCACCACACCGCACCGTGGCACACCTTTACGTGCAGGAGCACAGGCTCGTGGCGCTCCGGCGTGACGTGGTGGAAGCCGCTGGCCACGCCGCCGTGCAGGTAGTGCAGGGCCTCCCCGAAGAGCTACGCGCGCATGAACCTAGGATCATCCTCACTCCGACGATCGGCGTCGTGACGCAGTGCAGCATGCAGAAGCAGAGAATACAGACGGCTGGGGAGCGCGCACGTTCGTGAACTCCGCGCTCTCGCTGCCCTGCAGCTCCCGCCACTGCTTTGCCTTCCCTCCCAGCGCGTCGTCGAGCTCTGTCGCCAGGATCGCCGCAGCGCCAGCCTCGTCCTGCAGCACAGTTGGGAACCCAAGGGAGTCAGGCCGCCAGCTGCTGCGTGGGTGCGCGATGGTGCAAACATTGGAAAATGCAACCTGTCTTTGCACTTACTGCGCTCTGCATTACGAACCTGGGTGCTCTTGGCGCCGAGCCAGAAGTGCACGTTGTAGGTGCTGGAGCCCGCAGCGCTGGAAACGGTGTGGAGCACAACATAGGAATCGCCTGCCACGCGAGGCGGGGAGGAGCAGTTAGTTGGGAAGCAGCTGACCGCAGCGATTGCCAGCACACACGCGTCGAGCGCACCCGTGAAGAACTTTCCCAGCTGCTTTGGGTCCTTCTGCAGCACAGGCCGGAAGTTCTCCACGCGCCACACCTGCACGCCCTGGCGCGCGCCCGCACCCTCCCAGGGACCCGAGGCAGCCATTGCGCACCTGCTGCTGTAAGTGCTTGCAGGAGCTATTCCCATGGAGCAGATTAGACTGTTACACCCTGCCAAGGGGGCTCCTTGTAGGTTCAGGGCAGCTCTCGATTCAGCAGTTTGTGAATCGCGCACCAACTTGCACCTTGTCTCTGTATCGCAGGGGACCCAGAGGCATCTGAGGCGCCCATCTGCAGAACACACTCGAAGGCGCCGCACGCGACCGCTGCCTGGGTCCTGCAAGACGGCAGACCGCGGCGCGCAGCAGCGTGCCGCCATGAAGTATTCGGTGGGCACTGCCCGCTCAGAGCCTGTGTACATGCTATAATTTGCCCTCATGCAAATGCGTCAATGTCTGTCAGCATGGTGCCGCACAGAGTGGACTGCAGCGCTCCAGCTTCCCCCTTGACGGCTGCATGGCTGTGCGGCAGCACTACATGGCGGCGCTGGACCAGGACGCCCCGCCCGAGTGGCAGGGCAAGTTCCTAAACTACGAACTGCTGAAGAAGCTGCTGAAGACGTGCCAGTGCGCCACTCCCTGTCAGCCTGGCTAGGCTGCGCAGTTATGCGTGCGCACAGAGAGCAATACGAAGCTGGCCTCGCTGCTGCAGACTCCCGCTCACCACCTGTCTTTGAGCGCAGGAAGGCCAGCCCTGCTGGGAAAGCCGCCGAGGACGGCGGCTTCTGCGGCTGCCAGGAGACGGCGTTCTTCCGGCGCCTGGAGAGCGAAGTCAACCACATAAACAAGTGAGACAGCTGACACGCTGCAGTCAAGCCCTACCCGCTCTCATCCTTGCCGCACAGGACAGGCCACTTGCAGAACCTGGGCTTGCGGGTGTCACGCACTGCGGGTAGGTCGCGTGCTTGTCATGTGCTCAGCTGCGTCCCGCGCTGGCCGGCAAGTAGCCCCCGCACGGTCACTGAAGCTTGGTATGAGCACTGTGTGCCACGTTTAGCAGCTCGGCAGGCGTGTACGGGTGGACAGCTTGATCGGGGTGCGCTAGCAGGCGAGTGCGGGCGGAGAGCTATACCGGGGGTACCGCGTGAGTGCCCCAACAGCCTCAGTCTTGGATGTGGACACAAGGCACCCCGCTCTGCACCAGCTCTGTTCATGCTCAGCGGCGTCCGGCGCGGGCGGGCAGGGAGTTCACGCGCGTGGCCAAGAAGGTCATCCGGGAGTACGAGCGCCATGAGCGCACCTGCCTGCCCTGCTGCGGCCTGCTGCTGCGCCTGCTGCAGAAGCCGCTAGACGTGCGCCGCACGGCTGCACAGAGCCGTAGCGCGGCATGTAGGAGGTACTCTGTTGGTGCTTACTTCAGACACCATGTGGCAAAGGAGAGCAGACATCATGTGGCAAAGGAGAGCATACATCATGTGGCAAAGCAGAGCGCGACAGGCCCGTGTGCTGAAATGAGATGACAAGCTCACCTGTGTCTGCATCCGCCTTCCCCCGCATGAGGGGCAGAGCCACGGCACGGGCGTGTCGCAGGCATGGCAGGTGTGGTTGCTGGCGCACGCGGCCCGCGTGTGCTGGCGCCCAGGCGTGGCGGGGCGCGCAGGTGGAGCGGCTGGCGCAGGAGGCGGAGTGGTGCCGGCGCTACGCGGCCATCAACTCCGTGGGCTTGCGCAAGATCATCAAGAAGCACGACAAGCGCTGCGCCAACCGGCTCGGCTACGACTTCCTGCAGGCGCGCGCGCGCCCGGGGAGGCCTGACGCGGGGGCGGCCGCGGGGTGCTGCCGGCGGCGCATGCGCCCGTGCGGCGGCTGCGCGGGCCGTGCCTGCAGGCGCGTCTGCTTTGTGGTTGGGGCCGTGGCATGGTCGCGATGTCGCGCCTCTGTGATAGTCAGGGCAGGAGAATTTTGGTGTGTGCCGGGAGGAGGGAGCGTTGACAGTGTCATGCACGAGTCTGGTTGCAGACCTCCGCCTTCCCAGGCTGCATGACCTGCACAGGGCCTGTGCTCCTTGCTCCTGTGTTGCTCCATGTAGGTATGTACAGATGCCAATCCATCTGCCCCTGCGCGGAGACAGCGGTCTGGCGCACGCGAGCACCTGCGCGCGCGTGCGCGCCTCCGCGCCGCGCTCATGCAGCGCCGCCCGCAAGGCGCGACGGGGGCGCGCCGCGTGCGGCAGGACGTGTGGCATGGAGGCCGCGCGAACGAGGGCGAGTTCCTGCACTCCCCGCTGCTGGAGGAGCTCAAGTCGCTCGAGCTCAACCTGGGCGCCCCCGGGGTGTGACACAACCCTTGTTGGTCAAAGAGGGTTGTGTCAACCCTCACCCCACAGAAAGGAAGGGAGGCGAGCCGGCTGTGAGCCAGAGCCAGAGCCAGAGCCGGAGGCCCTGACGCGCACGCGCTGTGCGGCCGTGTGTGGGCGGCCCAGGGCGCCTGGACCCTGGGCAGCGGCGGCCCTGCCGCCTCCAGCTGCGCAGTGGGGCTGCAGAGCTGCGCTTGATGCAGGACGCGAACTTCAGACGTCCGTGAGCTCTGTCCTGGCAAGCGCGCGGCTCCAAGAGGGCATCTGACACTGCCCGCGGTGCTGCGCAAGCTCCCGGCCTCGTGTGACAGGGGCCTGCCACACACGCAGGCGTCGGCGACGGTGCTGGTGGAGATGCAGCGGTACCCGGATGGGCGCACCGACTCGGAAGAGCTGCCGATGCTGCCCTCCCTGGAGCGCAGGTGCGTGCGGTGCTGCATTGTGAGTGCCACAGGAAGCCGTGTGCGTGTCGCTGCTTCCCAACGTCCCACCGCGCCCTTGCTTGATACCCTGCCGTCTGCTGTCCACCCCCTGTTCGGCAAGCGCCCACGCGGAGCCTCCCTCATGCAGGTCGTCCCCTTGGTGTACATGCATATGGCTAGCACAGTAGCCAAGTGCCTGGAGGGGCGAGTGCACATTCGCACAGCACCTTGTGGCGGTGCGCTCACAGCGCCTGCAGAGGTGACTTCTCACCCTGCAACGGCGCCCGCCCGCTGCGCGCAGCTGCGTCGTGTCGGAGCATGTGGAGGCCGGCGAGCAGCCCGCCGAGCCGCCCGCCGGCGCCGACGCGCCCCTCGCTTCAGACCCTCCCGCTGCCGCCGCCGCCGCTTCCGCCGGCCGCGATGCGCACACGCCCGGCGCCGCCACCGCCGCAGCCGCCGCTGGCGCTGACCAGGGCGCCGCGGCGGGTGCACCGCCCGCGGGTCACGCCGGCGGCGCCCACGAGCCCGGCGCGCCGAACGGCCTGCCGGCGGTGCGGCCGCCGCTGCACCCTCCGGCGCCGGCGCCGGCCGCGGCGGCTGCGGGCGCGGCACGGGGGGACGCCGGCGCCGAGCGCAGCGAGGGGTCAGGGCGGAGCTGGCGGCAGGCGCTGGCGCCGCGCGGCAGGAGCGGCAGCAACCCGGCGCACCTGAGCCAGCTGTCCATGGCGTCGTCGGGCATGGGCGACGAGGACGTGGACCCCGAGTACGTCTGCGCGATCTGCCTGGTGCGCTGGCGCGGAAACTGACTCTCACACCGATGATCACACGCAGCTCCCAGCACAGGCAGCGCGCTGTTTTTGCGCTGGCTCTGTAAGGGCCCGTGCTTGCATCGCATACCATGTTCCAGCTCCGCAGGGCTGACACATGCTCCATGGCCTGGTGCGGCGGCGCTGCTGATGCTGGCAAGAGCATGGCCTGGTGAGGCGGCGCTGCTGATGCTGGCAAGAGCACGGACCAGGCCGGGAGGAGCGCCGCAAAGGAGGTGCTGCGCGGGCGCAGGAGGCCATGTACCAGCCGATCGGCCTGTCCTGTGGGCACAAGTTTTGTGCGGACTGCGCGTTCAGGTGCGCGCACCGCCCAGCTCAGTCACTCTGGCCATACTTGGGACGATCACATTGTGTGCAGCCACGGTGGCATGATGCAGACGAAGGTGTTGAGCCTGAGAGAGCCTGAGCATGAGAGCGTGTCTGCATTGGATGGTACCGGTTGGGCGCGGGCGTAAGTTGTTGGCTGCCATGCCGTATATGGCGACCAAGGCCTTGCCTGCAGCGCTACATGCACGCCCCTGTGAGTGCCGCCATGCAGTTGGCATGTTGGATGCAAGAGGGTGAGCAAGCCTGCAGACACCCTGGGCCGTCACACCGCGGCCGCCGCGCCGCAGCTCCGTCGGCATGGGCAACGCGCTGGGCACGGTGAAGGCGCTGCTGCAGCACGCGCCGCCCGACGCGCCGTGCCCCGAGTGCCGCACGGCCGGCGTGTTCCGCCACGCGCGCGAGCTCAAGGAGACCGACAAGCTCATCCGCCAGCGGTGCGGCCCCGGCGCGCCGCCGATCTAACACGCATGCGCGGAGCCGCAGGAAACGCGGTGGCCTGACACATGCACTGTCTTTTGATTGCGCTGCCCTGGGCTCCCCTGGGCTGGGCGGGTGTGCGCAGCCTGCGTGGCAGGAAGCTCTGGTCCTTGGAGTCTTGCGGGGCTTGCTGCGGCTTCTGTGGCGCGGCTCCTGCTGCGAGGAGCCTTGAGGGGAGCCTCAGGGGAATGAGTGGGGGCGTAACAGGTACCCAGCGGCGTACCAGGAGCGTGCGGCGGACGCCAAAGCAAAGGAGGCGCGGCTGCGCGCGATCCTAATGGTGCAGCGCAGGAGCATTGCGGCCGGCCAGGGCCTGCGCGTGATGCCCTTCTAGGGCTCTGCATGCTTGCGCTGGCCAGCAGCGCCGCAGCTTGCAACGCCGGCCTGCCCGTGGTGCCCACGCTCCATTGGCCTGTCCGCGCATGCTGCCATCATGCGGCCTTGGATCTCGGGTTACTGATTGGTTTTTTGACTGATTGGTCTTTTCGGCAGCATGTGAACTGCATAAGGCTCAGGTGTGTCAGGTCTTTTCTCCCTGCACAAAAGTCCCTACTGCGTCAATCTGCGCACAGGCGTGGTTCACAACCCTCGCCGTATGGTCCCGGTGAAGTGTTTGTCATGTCCATTCCGCCCCTTGCGTGATGTCGCAGCTTGCTGCTGCTCCGGAGGTGATGACTGTCTTGCCTTGTCAGGTCGAGTGTGACAATTGTCCCCTTGGGAGTCCAGTCAGTGCGTTCACGTGATAGTTTCTGAGTAGCAGTGGATGGCGTTGCGGCGTTGACATGATACAGTCTCATAAACGTCGTGCTATGCGACAAACGGGCCTGGACATGTGTACATGCCAGCTGGTTGCTGCACTGGCCTGTTTCTTGCCTAGCACATGTTCTTCCGCCCCCGTGTTTGCGAGTGCTGCATGGAGCAGACCTGCATGGGTGCCGGCATACATCGGGCATGGTACCCATGACGGCAGTGACAGCTGCTGTTGCTCCTAGTCTGGTTGTCTCGCCTGACACGTTGCCCTGGCACAAACTACATGAAAGAGTCTGACCAAGACCCTGTGCATGCCGTGCTGCTCGGGTCGGGCAGCGCGCCCGCGTCTTGCTCGTCTGCTCTCTACAGTAGTGTGTGTGACCGTTGTGTGTCTGCAGCAGCATGCTGCGCGCCAGTGACAGGGCTGGGTGCAGTATCCTTTGCACTGTAAGTATGACAATTGGCTTCTGCGTTACAATCGGCATGTAGTTGCCACACATCGCCGAGCATGTACGGCACAAAGGCAAGCGCTTGTTCTTGCCGCCTGCACTTCACATACTCTCGCATTGCGGCACGCACCCCTGCACCCCTAGGTCCAAGCCTGCAGCCCACAGGCCCTCCTATGTGCACGCATCACACATGCAGCACACCGGCGTCAGCGGACGGCGCGAGCAGGCTCGCGGACACCGCGCTTTCCAGCGAGGCCGCCCCGCCCCGCTTCACCGCTGCGGCACAGCTAGTGCCGTAGGTTCGTCCAGCCCGCGCATTGAGGCAGGGTTAGGGTTGAGCGCCGCGTCAGATGGCCAGGTCGGCCGGCAGCAGCGGGTCGTAGCCGGGCGGCAGCGGCTGCGCCAGCCAGTACTTCCACACGGCCTGCGCGCCCGCCCCGCGCCCGCCGACCGTCCCGCCGGGAGCTCGGCCAGGGCGGCGCGGGCGGTCGCTGTTCACGGGCCACCACCGTCCGCCGCCCCCGCGCGCCACAGGCAGCGGTCGCGGCATACCGCGCGCTGGCCAGGCAGAGCATGCGCATGCTGGGCAGGGGCGCTTCCAGCAAGGTGACACCAGCGACCACACGCGCTTGACAGCGGCCGTCGTCCGCACAGGCCGAAAGTGCCCGTCATCCGCACAGGCCGCCGAGCGCTTGCATGTGCTGCGCTCGGTGGCTGAGGGGGCGGCGCGCCTGCAGGCCGACCAGGGGCACGCGTCTGCGCTTGGGCGCGCGCTCGCCGCCGCTGTCCGCCGCGCCCGCGCCCGCCCCAGGCCCGCCCTCGGCCTCCGGCCAGGCCGCCGCTGCGCCCGCGCCGCTGCTGCCGGCGGCCGAGTCGGTGGCGCGGGCGCCGCCGGGCGATGCGGCGGCCGCGCGCGCCGGCGCCGCGGCAGGGCCAGGGTTTCCTGCAGGGCCTGGGCCCAGGGCCGCCGCTTGCGTATCCGCGGGCGTGGGGCTGACGAAGTCGACCGTGCCGGCGGCTGTGGGGTCGACAAAGTTGTCCAGACCGCCGGCGGCCTCCTCGGCCGCGCGCGCGGCTGAGGCGGTCGGCGGCGTGCGCGCGGGGCTGGCGGCGGGGCTGCGCCGCAGGAAGTCGAACACGCCTGCGCGCGCGCCCGGGGCTAAGCAGCGCGGGGCGCTCGGCCGCACGCTCCGAGCCCTGCCGAGCGGCGTCGCACACCACCGCGCTATCGAAGCATGGCGCAGCGCCTGCGCGACCGGCTAGTGCAGCCTGCAGGTCCTGCTGCTCGCAGACCGCCGGCCGCGACGCAACGAGGCTGCAGTGCGTGCGCGCAGCACCGTGAGCGGCTGTCGAACGCATTGCTGAGACCGTGTCGCGCATGGCCTCGAGCCTCAAGCTGCAGAATCCTTTACCGTTGCAGGGAGTGGCGGGGGCCGTCCGGCGCGCGCGCCTTCCAGGGGCGACACGAGCCGCGCCAGCATCCCGCGCGGCCGGCCGACAGACGCGGTGCCCGCGCCGCGCCGCTGCTGCGCCGCGGACGGCCTGCGCGCCGGCTCAGCCCCGGCGGCCGGCGCGCTGCCCGGGGCGCGCCTGGCAGCCCCGCCGTGCGCCTCCGGCGTGCACGCCCTGCAGCCGCTCGGCATCGCTGGAGGAGGGGTCGCCTGCTGCGCCTCGCCGCCGCCTGTGACGCGGCCCGCGCCAGCGCTGTCTGGCGCTGCCCAGGTGCCGGTCTCGCCCGGCGCAGGCCAGTTCAGCGGGCCGGCGTCAGCCTGTCTAGGCGCCAGCCGCGCAGCCTGTGCCGGCGACGCCCGCGCGGCCACCTGACCCTGCCTTTGCACCTCTGCTGGGGCCTCTGGCCTCGCGCCGGGCGCACGCCCGGCGCCGCGCTCGCCGGGGAGGCTGCCCGCGGGCCCGCCGGCGGGCCACGCTGCGACGGCGGCGCGCAGGTCGGCGCCCAGCGCGGGCGAGCGCGCCGCAGCGCCCGGGGCGCGCCCCGGCGCACCCCCAGGCGCGCGCTGCGCGGCAGCGCTGTCCCGCATGACAGGGGAGGCGCCCGCCAGGGCCCTCGGCGGGGCTGTGGCGCCCTGCGCCACAGCTCCCGCGCCGCTACCGCCGCCCTGCGGCGCCCGCAGGCCCGGCCCGGCCGCCGGCGCGCCCGCCCGGGCACGCGCGGGCGGCGGCGTGTACGCGCTCGGACCCGCCCAGGGCGTCTGCGTGACGTCGAAGACGCCGCCGTCATCCAGCTGCGACCCGGCGCCCAGGCTAGGGGCCACCCAGTCGACGTCAAACGCCTGCGTCAGCAGCGCCGGCAGACCGCGCGGCAGCCTGCGCGCAGTGAGCCAAGCACTTTTTATAACCACCCCTCAAGACTGGCTCGCTTCATGCCCGCACTTCCTTGCCACGCCTTGCACCCAGCGCAGAGTACAGCAAAGGCAAGCCGCAACCCGTGGCGTGCACTGTCCGCACTGGCTGCGTTCAGGAGTAATCAGGCCGGGTGAACGCGAGCGGCTCAGAGCGCAGTATCCGCGAACGAGCGCGGGGCGCACGAGGCGGGCGCGGCAGCCTGGGACGCAGGCCCCGCGCCAAAGTCCAGCCGCGACACGGGCGCCGGCGAGGCCGCGACGGGCGGCGGGCTGCTGAGGTCCGGGCTGGCGGCCGCGCTCGGGGCTTCGGAGGCCGGAGCGCCCGCTGCCGCGTCTTCCCGTGGCTGCTCCTGCCCGCCGTCCGCATCGTCGGCGTCGCCAGCAGCATCTCTGTCGACCCAGCGCCGGTCGTCCTCGCCGGTGGGCTGCTCAGCGGCGGGGGACGCCGCCGCGCCACCCAGCGACGCGGCTGCGGCCGCGCTGACGGGCTCAGCCTGTTCGGCGGGCTGCCCGGCTGCCAGGCGCGGCAGCGCCCCGTCAGGCGAAGCGGCTGCAGGCGCGCCGCTCGGGCCCGCAGCGGTGGGGAGGGCCGAGCGTGCGTGCGCCTGGTCTGGCGAGAAGCGCAGCTGGCGGGACACAGGTGCTGCGTCCAGCGGCGCGGGGTCCGAGCTTTGCGGCACTGGGGTGGAGGCACGCCTGAGCACGCGCCAGCCTGCAACGGACGCTCTGCGGTCACTGCGTGACACACGGAAAGCACAGACCAGCCGAAACCACGGTTGCGTGTAGCATTGTGAACGGCACTTTTCCTTAAAGCTTGCCTGAGCACTGGGGGACCTCCGGCCAGGCTGGGGGCGCGCCAGTGACTGCAGCACAGCGCAGCGTGTCACCGACAACGACAAGAAAGGGCTGTCCTGGGCAAGAGGAGGCAGTGTGGCAGTGATGGCGCACCCGGCAGGGCCGCGAGCAGCACCTCCTGCTCCTCGGGTATCTGGCACTGCCGCACAAAGTCGCGTATGTCAAAGGGTGTCTCCATCGGCGTCTAGCAGCGGCACATTGCGGTCGTGATGCTCGTCTGTCAGGCCGAGCACGTTGGCATGGTGCTCATTCAGATGCTGCAGCCTCAGATCCTCACAAACAACAGTGTAAAGTCTTTGTGCGCAAGAGAGGGCGGTCCCATGCAGTGACTGAATGGCACCCTAATAGGACAGTTGATATTCAAGTGCTAAGCCCAGGGCAGCGCTGCTAGCAGTGGAGATACAGTCTCCACCCTCAACACTTACAGCTTGTGCCGTCTTCCATACAACATGCGCATGTAACACACTGCAAGCACAATACAGCCTCATGCAAGCTGCAAGCGGCAGTCGTACACGCCTCTGGAAAGCAGACCTTCTGCTCACACATAACATGCGCAGGCCCTTGCTACCATACATTAAATACAAGACCAGGTAGCAAAGCGTGGAAGCCATCAGGCAAATGGCCCGAATAGCGTCCTGCATGCTTAAACTCAGCGTAGCAAGCAATAATGAACTTGATCGAATCATGAGCCAAGCATGCTTCCCACGCAAAAGCATGAAGCAGCCAGCATGCCTGCGGCCTGCTGGTGACCTCCTCGTAGGCTAAAATGACAGGCACGTCGACCTTCCTTGCAGGTGCTCGTGTCAACACCAGTTGGCTTGCACAACCCGCTGTGTGTGATGTCGTTTTGCTCAGTACAGCTGCAGCTTTCTTCCGGTCCCCAACCAGCCAGCAGGGGGGACAGCAGCCTGCAAAGCTGTATATGTTTTGTCTTGTCACAGCTGATGTGATGCTGGTGTCACAAAGTCCCGCCGGCATCTGCTTGGCGCAGTTGTTTTTAGCGCATCGCCGCAGGCGGCTGCGCAGCATGGCAGCCGGCTGCCCCAAGAGGCAGCCCTTGCCACACCAGGTGTGAGCGGGCTAGTCAGAGTCGCACATGACGGTGACGTCGCTGCCCTCCTCGCGCTCGGTCTCGGCGCCGCTGTCAAAGTCGTCGCTGGCAAACTCGGCGTCGGACGCCCAGCCGTCCGCGCTGCCGGCCGGCCAGCTCTCAAAGGGCGTGCCCGCGAGCGCGCAGGCCGGCTCGTCGGCCGTGAACGCGCACGCGTGGCGGCCGGCCGGCGGCGGGTCGGCGGGCGCCGGGGCGGCGTCGATGCCGGCGTCCTCCTCGGCCGTCCCGGCCGGCGAGGCCGACAGCGACACGCCCTCCAGCCACGTGTGGATGCCCTGCCGCAGGCAGCGCGCTGAGCACCGGCTGTGCACACGAGCTGTGGCGTGGCATCTTGAGCATGGTCCCACTCCAAACACATAGGCCAAGCTGGGCGACTTGCGGTCGCCATGACCCTGCACCTAGCTTTTAACACTCGCCTCGCACATAAGCACACGCACCCTGACCAGCGCAGCGCCCGCCTGAGCCACACTGCTCGCTCGAGCATCTGACACAACACCCGACGGCACCGACCCGCCCAGCGCTGCACGCGATGCGTTCTGCACGGCTACTGTATCTGCCGGCACGTCGCCGGGCCCTGCCACTAACATTACGCTTACCCAGCCACTCACACCCTAACGCTTTACATGCGGAGCACGGCGCGCCTGCCGCAGGTCTGCCCACAGCTGGAGCAGGCGGTCCAGGCCAGCGCCTGGCGCGCCCGCCGCACAGGCATTGGCGGCCGCGTCCCAGGCTGCGCCGCCCGCCAGCGTGGCCGCGCCGTCGGTGGCCAGCGCCTGGCGCAGCTCCTGCCGCGGTGCACAGGGAGCGGGGGTTCAGGCTGCAGCGCTCCACAGAGACTGCACACAGGGCTAAGCGGACCAAGCAGCATGCCTCCGCGGCAAGGCAGCGCTGCAGCGCACCTTGCAGCAGCATGGCTTGCCTCGGCAAAAGGGAATGTAGGGTATAACACCCTCAGCCATGGACAAGGCAAGGGCACAGACAGCAGCGCACTTGCGATTCACGCCCAAAACCGATGCAACAATCGGGGGTGTGACCCCTCCTTTAGCAGAGGCAAAAAGCAACCGCGCTGCGGCGACTGTGGATAACGGCCTGGGCGCGCCTGCATGCGCAGAGCGGCGCCGGGGACGCCGTCGCAGCGCTGCCGCAGCGCGCGCCGCCAGGCCGGCCGCCGCGTGCGCCAGCACGCGCGCACCGCGCCCCAGGGTATTACCTGGCCGCGCCACGCGTGTCACGGCCGGCCGCGCCGGGCTGCAGGGCGGCCGCACAGGCTCCTGCAGGCCTTGCTCCGCATGGGTGACGCTCAAACTTGCGCTCTTCGCGCGGATCCAAGTGCTTGCAGTGTATCAACAGGCCCCTACCATATCCGCGACCACTTTCCACTCGCATCTTCGGTCCATACTAAACGTTGGTTGCACAACAGAGAGCTGTCGCACAGGGGCCTGCAGGAGCACGGCGGCCACACCTCCTCCAGGCTGACCATCTGCGCCTTCAGGCGGTCCAGCGCGACGCGCTGCTCCGCCGTGTCCACGCCCGGCCGCGCGCGCTTGCGCGCGCGCGGGCTGCCGACAGGCTCCGCGCCTGGGCCGCGCAGCGGCGCTGTAAACCCGCTGCTGGTGTGGCGCTGGCTCAGCAGCAGCAATGTGTACGGCAGTGCCAAACGACAGCAAAGGCTTCCAACAGCTATGCCAAAGAGCGGAGCGAAACGAGGCGCAGGCAATGCGGCCGAAGTGCTCAAAGTACAGCATGCTAAATTTGCAAAGAGCACTGATCACATGCCCATCTGCCCAGTGCAAGAGAGCAGCAGCATGACATGGCAAGCTATCAATGCCCTGCAACCCAAAATAAAGGTGTGGGGTACACCCCACACCGCCTGACAAAATAAAATCAAAGACTGACCACTGTGAGATTCGAACTCACGCCCTTTCGGAATAGCGCCTTAAGCTATCGCCTTAGACCAACTCGGCCAAGTGATCCCGGAAAGCGGGCAGTTTCCACATTTGCACCCTTCATGACCGACACCTGCCCTTGAGCCTTTGCCACACGCAGCTAGCCCGGCCTCGGCATGCGCGCCATACTCCTGCACTTGTCTGCCCAGAGGTCATGTCCACAGCCATGATGGCACACACACATGTACAGGCGTGCACTGACTATTGCAGAGCTACCGGCATTGCAGCTGCAGGGAACCGCAGCACATATCGCATAAGGGTGGCTGTCACGCCCTCGCACATACATGCGATCAATTCAACACAAGCACCAAAACCGCTGATCCCTGCAGAGAGTTCACCTACAATTCGTGCAGAGGGTGTACCTACACTCCGCGCACGCCACGGATGCTCTGCTGACGGCCCTCACATACTGTGTCGCAAGCAAGTCGTGCAAGCCCTTGCGCACCCGCAGGCACTGTCGGTGCCGGCGCCAGCGCGGCCGTGCAGCTCGTCGGCGAGCCGCGGCCGCCGACGTCGGCGCCAGTGTTGACGCAGCCACCGGCGCCGTCGCCGGCGATGCCGTCGCCGGCGGCGCCGGCGCTGGCCTGCGCGCGCGCCAGGAAGCGCTGCTGCAGGCGCAGCCGCTCGCCGGTGCCGGCCGCCTGCACGACCGCCCAGCCGTGGCCGTCGAGAGTGACCACGCGGGCGCCACGGCCGACCGCCGGCGCGGCCGCTGCGCCGCGCCCGCGCGCCTTTGCCGCACCGGCCGTCACGACCACCCTGGCGGCCACGCGCGGCGCGCTCACATGAGTCCACGCCAGGAAGCAACGTGAGGCCAGCGCATGCGACAGCTTTCAGATGCTCTCAGGCTGTCTAGGCTAGTCGCGCACAGCCTGGTCAAAGCAGTAAGTGTTGTGGAGGTCCCTCTTGCAGCTGGTGCTGCATGTGCATATGGCCCCTCTTCACCTAAACTATACTGACATTCCGTACCTTTGTTGATTCTCAAGTGCCCCATATTGGTGACGCCTGTGACTACCACGACGTGCAGCAAACCCAAGCACGCCCCGCCAGCGGCCAAGCCGGGCGCACTTGTCGCCCACGGCAAGCGGGCCGTCTGCCGGCGCGGCCGCGCCGCAGGGCTCCGCCGCCGCGGCCTCCCCGGCGCGGTAGGCCGTCGTCGCGCTGGACGCGTCCGGCCGCGCCGCGCGGGTCAGCTGCGCCACCGCCGTGACGTGCGTCTGCGCGCCCCACCGCGTGCGTCACGCACGTGTTGCGCTCGGGTCACGGCAGGCGCCAACCGCCAAGAACAGGCCAACAGGCACACCTTGACGAGCTGAACGGCTATTGCGGCTGCCGCATCCAGCTGCTTGGCGTTGACGGCGTTGGCAAAGGCGGAGTCGCTGGCCAGCAGCGCGACGATTGGGTCCTGCGCCTGCACGCCACGCTTTGTTCGGTGAGCATGGCTGGACGTCTAGCGACGTGCTCGGCGCAGACAGGCCTGCGGGTGAGGCGCACCCGCTGGTTGGTGCTGCACAGAGGCTGCAGCAGGGAGGCGCCGGCGGGCGAGTGCGCGGCGCCTGCGGCCAGCATGGGGGCCGCGCTGTGCGGCGCGCTGGCCCCGAGCGCCAGCATTGCGCGCCCGCCCGGCCGCGTGCTAGATTATTGCGAGGGTGCGCGAGCTGAAGTCCTGGCGCGCTGCGCAGGTTCCGCTTACAAGTGCGCGGCCTGCCTGTGAGTCCAGCTGCAGCTGCAGGACTCTTGTGCAGCGCAAAGCAGGCCTCTTGCCAGCAAATGCTTGTTCGCCTATACGCACGCAGGCGCTGTGCGAGCCTGCGACCTGTGCGGTATCTTTCACGCAATCACCAGGAGTAGAACGCACAGGCAGGCCTGCCTCTACGCACTCGCCATCTGCCAGAGAAACAGGGTCAGGAGGGTCTGACAAGCTTCAGCCGGGCGCGGGAGCAACGGAGATATCGAGCCTTGCTGCGCGCGTATCAGCAGCATCAAGATGGCTGCGACCACCAATAACGGAGACCTGAAGGCGCAGCTGGATGCTGCACAGGCGGCGGCCACAAAGCAGGGCGATACCGTGCGCTCGCTCAAGGCGCTGGCCAAGGACGGCAAGGCCGACAAGGCGTGGCATTGCCCTCTGCACTCACTACATTACGTGTTCGATGAACGGAAGGCTGCACATGATGAGCGTGCTGGTGTGGAAGGCGGTCTGTGGCGGCGCAGGCAGAGGTCGATGCGGCTATCGCCAGGCTGAAGAACCTGAAGCTGGCCGCTCAGGCCAAACAAGAGGTGGGGCTCGCTGTCCTCGACATCCGGAGCGCCCATACCCGCGTGTCACTGCGCAGGAAGGCTGGGCAGTGACTCGCTGCTAAGATGGCGCCGTCCGCACTTGCAGGCCTATGCCGACGTCGCCGGCAAAGCTGCGGGACAGAGCAAGGAGGCCTTCCGCGCAGCGATGGTGAGCTGCTCGTTCTCTTGGCCCGTCCACGCGGCATCTTCTGCTCGCTGCGCCATGGGCCGGCAAGCGCGAATGCCGGGCACCCACAGCGGTGTGTGCACGGCGAGCGCAGGCCGAGACGCTGCAGCGGCGCATGTTCTACGTGCCCAGCTTCAAAATCTACGGCTCCGTGGCGGGCTTCTACGACTACGGCCCGCCCGGCTGCGCCGTGAAGCAGAACCTGACCGCGCTGTGGCGCAAGCACTTCATCCTGGAGGAGAACATGCTCGAGGCGCGCGGCCGCCGGCCCCGCGGGCAGCATGCATGCAGAGCACCATGCTATGCAGCATGCTATGGGCAGCATGCCATGCACAGCTTGGCCCTGCGCGCCAACCTGCCCGATCGGAATGGCTGCCGCGCCATGCGCAGCGCAGCCGCGTGCATGCTGCATGCATGCGGCGGGGGCTTACGGGCCTGCACAGAGGACACGCCTGTCTGTCGCAGACCTTCAGTCCAGCCAGACAGCATGCAGCCGCAAAGCTATGTTAGGATACTACGGGAACCCAAGCCGCGCGAGGCGACGAACAGGGCAGAGTCTCCCAAGCCCCGAGGCAGCAAGCGAGGCAGCGAGCGTGGCAAAGGCCTGAGCGGGCAGGGCGCGCGTGGCGCGAGGCAGAGGGAGCGCCAGGATCTACACATGCATTCACGTCACACACACGAAGAGTATTGAAATCCCAAACTGCTCCAAAGCGTGCTGCGCACGAGCGCGGCCGCAGGTCGAGTGCCCGTCGGTGACGCCGGAGGTGGTGCTGCGCGCGAGCGGCCACGTGGAGCGCTTCACCGACTTCATGGTCACCGACGCGCTCACGCACGACTGCCACCGCGCGGACCACCTGCTGGAGGCCGCGCTGGAGGCGCGCCTGGCGGACGCAGCCGCGCCGCCGTCCGCCGACGAGCGCGAGGTGGGGCCCCGCGGGCCCTGCCCCCGCAGCCCGCATGTCATGCTGGATGCTAGCGCGCTCGCAGCAGGTCTAGCGGGAATCTCACCCGGAAGAGGGCTGTGATGAGGTGGGTGCGATCGCATCGGGCCATGCGGCCGCGGAGGCGCCGCCACCCAGCAGACGCGCCACCCGCCGGCGACACGCGCGCACGGGCCTGCGCTGTGTCCGCGCGGCGCGCTCACATGCGGCGGACGCGCGCAGCGGGCGCAAGCCGCTGCGGCGCGCGGACAGGCGCTGCAGCCGTAGCGCCGAGGCGCAGCGCGCGGCGGCCGCCTGGCCTTGAGGAGGCCGCTCCTGACCGGCATGGCAGTCGGCAGGTCGCGCGGAGCGGGCCACGCTTCGGCCGCTCCATGCTAGTGATGACCCTGAACCTACCCCGTGCTTAGACGATGACCCTTCCCCGACACTCAGGCGCTGCGCACGGAGCTGGCGACGGTGGAGGAGCTGGACGCGGGCGCGCTGGGCGCCGCGCTGCGGCGGCACGGCGTGCGCGCGCCCGACACCGGCAACGCGCTCAGCGACCCCTTCCCCTTCAACCTCATGTTCCGCACCAGCATCGGGCCCAAGGGCGACCAGGTCGGCTTCCTGCGCCCGGAGACCGCGCAGGGCATCTTCGTCAACTTCAAGCGCGCCCCGCGTCCGCCCCCCGTGCCCCGCCCCGGCCGCGCGACGAGCTCCCGTGTGCCGCACTGGTGCAGGCGGCCTGGCGCAGCTTGGGCGGGGGTGGGGCGCCGCCAGTCTCCTGCTTCACTTGGCGGGGGTGCCCTGTGCGGGGCCTGTGCGGCCGCGGGAGGGGGGGCTTCGCGCTGACGCGCACCTGTTTGCCGTATAGGGTGTAGCTTGACGCCGTGTCGGGTATAGCCTGACCCTGCCCTAATGCTGACGCGCGCCCGGCCGCCGGGCGCGCAGGGACCTGCTGTACTACAACGGCAGCAAGCTGCCGTTCGCGGCCGCGCAGATCGGGCAGTCGTACCGCAACGAGATCGCGCCGCGCGCGGGCCTGCTGCGCGTGCGCGAGTTCACGCAGGCCGAGATCGAGCATTTTTGCAATCCCAATGACAAGGCGCGCGGCCGTGGCCCTGGGCTGGGCACACACATGGGTGCCGCGGTCTGCATGGCACGGGGCGCGTGCCGCTGCCAGTCTGGCCGCCCCGCCTGCCTGAGACCCGGGGTTGCCGCTCCGGACAGGGTCACACATGTGAGCCAAAATGAGAGTCCGCAGACGAAGGATGTTCGCGCTGTAGCTGCGCCGCTCAACCTGGTGCGTGCCGCGCGCAGAGCCACCCAAAGTTTGCAGCGGTGGCGGACGTGGCGCCGCTGCTGTTCAGTCGGCAGCTGCAGATGGGCGCGGAGAAGCTGCCGCAGCCCATGCCGCTGGGCGAAGCCGTCGAGAAGGGCATCATCGCCAACCAGGTGCCGCCCGGGTAGGGTAGGGTAGGGCGCAGCGGCCGGGCCTGCCTCGCGGGTGCTTCCTGAGCGCCCTGGGCTTGCGCCGGCGCCCCAGGGCCTGCACCCGAGGCATCGAGCATGGCCGGCGCAGTGAGTTGCGGTTCCTGAGCCGCGCATGCAGGCAGCGCAAGCGTGCCTTCGTTCAAGGCTTATCATGGTCACAGCTGGCATGGTTCAGCTTGCGCATGCATGTGTACGACCTTCGCAGTAGCGCGGTGTGTGGGGCCAAGGGACATCTGATGTCATGCACTGCAGCGGCCTTCACGGATCACGCGCGCGGCTCCCCCGCCCCCCCCCCCCCCCCCCCCCCCCCGCAGACGCTCGCGTACTTCATCGGCCGCACGTACCTGTTCATGGTGCGCGCGGGCGTGCGCCCGGCGCGGTTGCGCTTCCGGCAGCACCTGACGCACGAGATGGCGCACTACGCGGAGGACTGCTGGGACGCCGAGGTGGAGTGCAGTTATGGCTGGATCGAGTGCGCGGGCCTGGCGGACCGCTCCGCGTACGACCTGCGGGCGCGCGCCCGCCCCGCCCACGCCTTCGCGCCCGGAGCGCGCCCGAGCGTCTGAGGCGCAGAAGCGGGGGCGCCGCTGGCGTGCGCGCGGGAGTGCGGTGCAGCGCGTGTGTTTGAAGCGTCTGCGCAGGGCTTCACGCCCGCCCGCGAGCCCGCCGGAGACTTGCTAGGCTGCTAGGAGACAGGAGGGCGTGTGCGATGCACTTCACGGTTGCCCAAGCGCATCGCACGCGGCGCCTGCTGCGCCTCGCATCGCCGCCCGCGCCCCGCGCCAGCGCGTGCCAGCGCAGGGCTGGATGGCGCTCTGCACGAAAGGCGCCTGCCGCCGCGAGACGGTGCTGCCGGGGCGCGCAGGCGCACTCGGCCAAGAGCGGCGAGGACCTGACCGCGTTTGAGAAATTCCCGGAGGCGCGCACGGTGGACGTCACCGTGGTCGCGCCCAATAAGCAGCTCATCGGCAAAACGTTCAAGCGCGACGCGCGCGCGGTCCAGGTGCGCGCCGCAAGCCCGATTGCGCGAAAGCTATTGCGCTGGGGCCGCCGGGGTGCGCGGGAAAGCGCGGACGCGGCTGGTCTGCCGGCGGGGTGAACGGCATGCGACTGCCGCGTGACGTGCAGCGGCGTGCGTGCGGTGGCGGGAGTTCGCACAGCACCGTATGAGAGCACTGCCTCACAGTGCTGGAGCACGTGAGATCGCAACTTGAAACACGCTGGGGCTGTGGGAGTGTGCGTTGGACGGCCGCAGACGGGGCCGCGCGGCGCGCGGCAGGACGCGCTGGAGGCGCTGGGCGAGGAGGACGCGGCGTGCCTGCAGGCGCAGCTGGCGGCGGGCGGGCCCGGGAAGGTGACGGGCGCGGAGGGGCAGGCGTTCGAGGTCACGCCTGCCATGGTGGACATCAGCCGCGCGCAGAAGCGCGTCTCGGGCCGGCGCGCGCCCCGCGCCGCACCGCCGCCAGCAGCCTGAGCGGGAGCTGAGCACGGGGCTTGCGAGCGGCTGGCAGCGACGGCGGCGTGTGGGAGGGTTTTCCAGAGGCCTGGCCACTCCTCTGATGCCCTTGCCGCCTGTGGCATTAGGCCAATGCGAGCTTGGCTGGCTGAGGGCCCTGGGTGTCCGGAGCGCGCAGGAGCTTCACGCCCTCCGTGATCGAGCCCTCGTTCGGCATCGGGCGCATCATCTACTGCCTGCTGGAGCACTGCTACTACACGCGCGAGGGCGACGAGAAGCGCGCCGTGTTTGGCCTGGAACCGCTCATTGCGCCTATCAAGGTGTGCCGCCCTCTGCCCAAGGCGGATGTACTCACCGACCTAATCCTGGATTCTGACTGCCCACCCCGAACCATGGGTATGCTGACATGCACTCGGGCTGTTCTGCATGAGTGACGGGTTCATGCTGCTAAGGAACAGTATCTTTATCTTCAAGCACAACACAGTACAGCAGCGGTCGGCGCTGCCCAGCCGCGAGCCGCGCGCCGTGCGCAGGCGTCGGTGTTCCCGCTGGTGAATAAGGACGGGCTGGCGGACGCCGCGCGCGCGCTGTCGGCCGCGCTCACCGCCGCTGGCCTCGCCAACGTGGTGGACACGACCGGCGCGCCGCGGGGCCGCTTTGCCCATGTGCCAATTCTGCCGTCTGTCTTGTTTCAAGAAAAAAGATTGAGCAGTCTAAGACTTGCGAGCGCTGGCCTACGGCGGGCGCGGCCGGGCGACCCAGCGTGGTCCGGCCGTCGCTGCACCCATCTCAGCAGCGGCGTGCATGACGTCAGTCCGCTCCCGGCCATGCTATTGGCATGGGCGGGGCGGAGCGGCGTCAGGGGGGACATGCGGACGCGTGCCCTTGTGGCACGCTCCCCGGGAGCATCGACAGTGGGCCTTTGCAGCGCTTGGTCGAGGGACGACCGGTGTGTAGCCTTGCCGTGCAGCCCGTGCGGGCGCGCTACAGGGAGCCTTGTACGCGAAGGGGAGCGGCAGCTGGATGCATGTAGGCTCGGGCGGGCTGCTGACGGCGGGCCCGGCGCGCAGGCGTGAGCATCGGGCGGCGGTACGCGCGCACCGACGAGCTGGGCGTCCCGTTCGGGCTCACCGTCGACGGGCGGACGCTGGAGGACGGCACGGTCACGCTGCGCGAGCGCGACTCCACCGCGCAGGCGCGCCCGCTGGCAGCGGGGCGCAGCGGCGGCGGCTGCGCATTCATGATAAATGATTTATATCTATCGCCTGTCCGTGCTGCTTGGACGCAGGGGATCTTTGCACGCATGACTCCAGCAAAGAAAGCCTTCAAGCCGCCCCTATGTCTGACCACGTTCCAGGCTCTGTAATTAGGCGCTGCTGCTGCGGGCGCCTGCGGCACACGACCTGCCGCGTGGCCGCTGAGCGCTGAGCGCTTGCTGAGCCGAACGCGGCCAGCGCGAGCGCTTCGCCTGTCATGCCGCACCGTGTGCTGATGGCGGCGGCGCTGAGGGCTCGTGTGTGTGATAGGGTGTAAGGATAGGGTGTTTGCGCGTGCCCGCCAGCCAGGGGCTCACGCGAGGCCTGCGCGCGGAGCCAGGTGCGCGTGGGCACCGCGGAGGCGCCGGCGCTGCTGCAGCGGCTGACCAGCATGACGCTCACCTGGGCGGAGGCGCAGGCGACCTTCCCCGCGCAGCCGGCGCCAGACTCGGCAGAGTGACGGCCCGGGCCGGCGGGACAGCCGCCGCAGGGCGCCGCCCCGCGTAGCTGTGCTAAATGCACGGGCGGCGCGCTGGTTGTGGCGGGCAGGGCTGCGTTTGTCTGAACATGCGAACCGCGCGCGGGAACCTCAGCGGAACTGTGCCTGGTTTCAGGCTGTCCAGCAGCCTCTGAGTTACAACACGATGAGCGAGCACGCCTCGGTGCTTGGTTGCGCTTGCCAGCGCGGCTTTGACGAGCAGACCTGGTGTCTTGGCATGTCTCTGGAGACCAGTACCTCAACACAGCACATCGCATACATGCATATGCATACATTCAGGAGGCACACTGCCAGACGCGATGTGCGGGTACATCTGAGGAAGCAACCTGAGACCAACAATGCTGCAGACATTGCCACGGCCCCCGGGTTGCCCAAGCGCGTCCTGCAGTGTGATCTCACCCAAAAAGCATCCCGCAGCAATTACCTCACCCTCACGCCCTGCCGTGCTCCAAGACCGGTGCCCCGTCCGCGGCGCTAGCGCAGCGGCGGCCCCGCATCCACATCGTCGGAGCTCGAGTCGTCTGAGGACTCGCTGCCGCCCGGCTCGTCGCTGTCCCAGTCGTCATCATAGTCGCTGCTGCTCTCCTGGTCATCCTCGCCGTCGGCCCCCCGGTCGTCGTCGCCGCCGCGGCCGTCCAGCAGGCGCGCGAAGCCGCGGCGCCGTTGGGACGGCGGGGCGCCGTCCGCGCCGCCGCCCGCAACCCTAACCCTGTGCTCCGGCAAATCCTCGCCGTCCGTCACGTCGCCCTCGGCTTCGTCCAGCTCGTCCTCGCTGGTCGCGTCGTCCAGGCGCTCGCCCGCGGCCAGGCGCACCTACGTGCGCCGGGCCTGGTGGGCCGCCGGTTCCGGCGCGCCGCCTCGCGGCGGCTTGCAAGCCGTCCGCACGCAGGGGTAGGCACGCCGGCGCCTGCTTGATGCTGAGACAGACACGGTGCAACATGCGCCTGCAACCAAGGCTGCAAGCGGTGTTGCCACAGCGCGCCAACAGAAGGCAACCCTGCTCCCAATGGCCTGCCCGTGGCCGCAGCGAGCAGGGTCGCGGCGGGCTGCCGGTCCAGGCCAATCCGCGCCGCCGCAGAGCGGCGCGCGCCGCACGAGGCTCTCAGCGCCAGCCGGCCACAGGCAGGGCCCTGTTCAGGGCGAGCGCCTGGCGCGGCGCGCCTGCTCGTCCTTGGTCAGGCCGAGCCGCCCGCGCCAGTGCCGCGCGAGCAGCGGCTCGGCCGGGCCGCCGGCCGAGTCGATGCGCGCGTCCAGCAGCGCGGCCAGGAAGGCGGCCGCGTCGGCGCCGCGCAGGCCGCCGTACCAGTCGCCGTCGCAGGGCGAGGCGGGGCCGTACACGCACACGTTGCCCGCGTACTGCCGCGCCATGCATAGGTTAGGGCAGGGTAGGGTGCCTGATACATTACCACGGCGACAGCATGCCTCACCGCCAGCGCGCTGTCCCGGCACACGCTGCGACGGCGGTCGTGTCGCGCCTCCGTGACCAGGCGTGCTTTCGGCCGCTCTGCCCCTTCACACGCTGTGCAGCATGAGTAGGCCTGCGCACGACCCCGTCCGGGAGCGTGCAGCCGCAGCCGCAGCAGGCGCAAGCCTGCTGTTCCCCGTACAATGTTAACTCGCTCGCCGCTGTGCGCGCGGGGCCGCCCGCCGTCCGCGCGGCCAGTCATACCATGCATGTCGGGGGCCGAGCCCGGCTGGCGCGCGCTGCGCCGCACCTTGTGCCCTCCGATGTGGGAGCAGCGCAGCACGCGCACGGCGGCCTCGCTCAGGCCCAGCTCGCGCGCCGCGGCCGCCAGGCGCGCCGCGAGCGGCTCGCCTAGTGCGCCGCAACGCGCGTCGCGCGAGCCGTGGCAGCACCTGCGGCGCGCCCGCGCCGTCTGCCGGTCGGCTGCTGCCAGCTGCAATTGGCCCAGCCAGAGCCGCGTCGCTGGGCATTGCAGCAGTTGCTGCTCAGCGCTGCATGCAAAGCTGTTGTCAGAGCCTCTCCTGTCCTGCCATGCGTCTGTTGTGCGCCGGCGCACTACCGCGTACACTCTGGGCCAGTGAAGCAGCACTGTACAAACCCTCGCACTGCGTGCCCACTGGCAAACATATAGCCAACCCTGCGCACGCTCGCCAGAGCGTTGAACTGGCGCAAACCCGCGAGTGCGCCCAACTCCTTGCTAGCACCCAGGAAAGGCAGCACGACCCTCATGCACACACGTGCGCACACAGCAGTCAGCACGCGGCCCGCGATGCCAGCGCTGGCGGGTGGCGCCGAGCGCGCACACAAAGAGGCAGAGGCCCTCCACGGCGGCCGCCAGCTGCTCCGCGCCGGGCGGCAGCGGCGGCGGCTGGAAGGCGAGGTCGTCCTCGGTGGGCTCGGTCACGTGCGCGGCGACGACGTCCGCCACCGCCACCACCGGCAGGCCGCGGTACTCCACGCCTGCGGCCGCGCGCGCGTGTGAGCGCAGCGGCGGCGGTCGGCGAGTCGCGCAGGACACACCGCGCTCCTGACAGGGCAGTACAAGCTGCAAAACTCGACGCGGTGCTTGAAAAGACCAAATACGGACGGGTGCGCACACCGTCCGGGAACACCATCAGGTCGCACTCCTGGCTCCCCAAGCGCGGCGCGGCGCCGGCGAGCGCGTCATATGCAGTCACCTTCACAGTCCCTGCGCAGCGCGCTGTCAGGGCGCGCCACGCCGCGCCTGCAAGCGGCGCAGCTGTGCGGGCAGCGCGCCTGGGCGCACCATCGATGTGAGCGCGCTGCCTGGCGACGCTCATGAACGCACGCACAAGCACCGGCAGCCTGCGTGCGAGTGCCGGGTGAAGAACACATCACAGCTTAGCACCATACGGCTGTCATTATTCTGAGCGGAGAGCACGCACTTCTCCACCACCGCCGGCCACCATGCCAGGCCTTCGCGGCCGCTTGTCTCCGGAGGCGCCAGGTCCTCCGGAGGCGCGCAGCGTATGAAGACATGGTGGCTATATGGTGTCACCGTGCCCGGCGCGGCGGGCACGAGCTCCTGCACGCTCGCACACGCGCAGGGCGCGGCTGCGCCCGACAGTGCCGCGCGCGCCAGGGCCACAGGCGCGCCTGCGCTGCGCCGCACCAGGCGCTGGAGCATCGCTGCTGGCTGCAACTGCGCCGCCTTGCACGACGCTTGCTTTGCAGTGTGCACGATAGGATACACTGCTTAGCTGGGCCGTAAAATACGACTCGTGTTTTTTTTTCCTTCCTCTCTTTTTCATTAAGCGATGACTTGCATGATTATTAAATGATTAAGGCAAAAGGAGGTCAGAGGTGTTCACATGAGCAAAATCCAGCCAGGCAGTCTGCCTGGCTGGATCTGAGGCCAGGCACCTGTCATGTTATGCGTCTCTGAGGCCACACCCGCCATGTGTGGCCTCACTTGCATGCAAATGGCCAGCACTCGTGCGTCGTGCCTCGTCTTGACAACGCTACACCCCCAGGTGCAGCCCCACTTACTGCATGGAAGCTGCCACACCACTTCAAGCTCCACTCTGCTCATACAGAGCTCTGGGCCAGTCCTATCCGCTCTCCCGCAGCCGGTGGTTTGGGCTAGAGGCCCTCTACATAATGCCATCGGCCCCCCACGGCCCGTGACCGGCCGAACTCATGCAAGCTTCTTCACACCAGCCGTTGGCCCCGACAATCTAGGGGACAATCTGCATGCGGCACCTTGCATGCCCGCCTTCATGGCGGGAGTGCACGCCCGAGCGCCGTCAGCGGGGCGCGGGCGCCCCTGGCGCTTTGTGCGCGCCGCGCATTGCACGGGCTGCCTTGCCAACTGACAAAACCGACGCCCGCCCCCGCCGAATGCTCGGACAGACCACCTCAAGCTGCAATTTCTGCATTACAGACATGGGAGGCAGACCCATGATTGTGCAGAGGGTTGGTGGAGCTCGGCTGTTGCTGCCTGACCGCCTCGAAAGCGAACTCACCCTAAGTTATAATTACACAAGTCAAGTACTCTGCCGCGGCAGCCTCTAGACTGCGCAGGCTGCATGAGCCTGCTGGCGCATGCAGGGCCATTCGGCAGCCTGGCATGCATGCCTGCCGCTCCCCAGCACCTGAACCGGCGCTGCCGGGCGGCCGCAAAGAGGGCGTCGCTGCGAGCATGAGCGACGCAGCGGGCCCTGGCCCGGTCCGGCGCGGTCGCCGACATGGGCGCTGTCCGTGCGCTGGGCGGGAGAGCTCACGCGGAGGCGTGAAGGGCGTGTCGCCTGGCAGCAGCCTCGGGCCTTGCGCCGCTACCCTGGGAACCGAGCGAGGCAGCAGGCTAACAAAGACGCGGCGTCCGCCGCTGCCGGCTCGGAGACGGCAGCGCTGGCAAGCCCGCCGCCACAGGACAGGACAGGCAAGCCCGGCAGCCGCCGTGAGGCTGTTCCTGGCGCGAGCGGCGCGGCATCGTCGCGCGGGCGCCGGTGCGACGCCCTGTCAGCGCGACCAGCGACACTCTGCAGGGTGTGCTTGACACACAGCGCGCACGCGGCGCCCTGACGGGCAAGCTGGCCTGCGGAGAGGCGCCGGCGCAGCCTGGTGCTGCAAACCTGGTCTCGGAGATGGACCGCTGCACGAGCCGCCGCCGTCGGCGGCTCGAGCAGGCCGCGCTGCGGGTCGGCCTGTTTAGCCAGTGCGTGTAGCAGTCAGGCCTGCGTCGTGCTCCGGATCTCATCGGATCCGGGTGCGCGCGCAGACGCTGGCGCGGCTCGCTGGCGCGGCTCGCCAGCGGCGCCGCGAGTGCGAGGTCGGCGGAGCGCGCCGTGCAGTCACGCGTGCGCCCTGGGCCTGGCGCAGCCATGTGCGCGCCCCGCTGCGCAGCATCTGCCGTGGCAGGCACAGTCGGTCTGCGAAGAGAGGTCAGGACGAGTAGCAGCACAGGCCACTGTGTGTGCTTCAGACACGGAGAGCACCCGCTCGAAAGGCACGCGTGCGGCCAGCCCGCGCTGAAGCTCATGCCTGCACCACATACGCTGCCATACGCGTCGTCACCCACAGCCGTCTTCAAGCCGCCAGCAGCCTGGGTCTACGGCGCTCCACCTCGGCCTTGCTTGCCTGCGCTCGCGAGGCTGCAAAAGTGTTTCACGCTTCAGTGACGTTTGAACTGCACTCGAGTGATGCGTGCGACGCGCGCACCCGCAGCCAATCCAAGAGCTCATGTTCAGTGTTGCTGGCAAGCTTTGCTGGCTCGGCGCGTGATGCCTGCAGCCAGGTTGGGGGTGAGGCGTGCGAGCGCGCGCGCCGGGGGACGCGGCCTGGTGCAGCCGCGCGCCGGTGCAGCCGAGCGTACATTGCCGCATCAGTTGCTCGCGACCCGCTCTGAGCGGTGAGCCCTGGCGCTCAGGTCTGGATGCGTGCGTACGAGCACCAATGCACCAGCAGGCGAGCTCACCTGCAGCCCGCTGAGGGCATGCCGCGCGGTCGAGCGCGCTCAAGCCGGCGGGCCGCTGATGGCCTTGCCGGCACGCACTGCCCCCGCTGTCCTGCCCGTGGAGGTGAGCAGCGTGCTGCGTGGCCCTGCAGCAGCGCCTTGCAGCCGTAAGCTCTCTGCAGGGCAGCTCTGCGCAGGTGCGTGATGTGCACTCGGCAATCGCCGCGCCTGCTGGAGATTGCAGGCCGCGCGCGCGGCCTGCAGCGCTCGCAGCTGCGGCGGGGCCTGTTGGCTGACAGCGCGTGGCGCCGGCAGCAGGCCTGGACGCGCGGAGGCGCGCTGCCGCGCGGCAGGCGCCTGCCCTGCGCGGCGGGGTGAAGCAGCTGCTGCCAGGCTTCCCTGCCGGCGCGACAGGCGCGCGGCAGTCCTTCCCGCCTGCTCTGCCGGCTGCCAGGCTGAAATCAATGGCCTGCTTGCGCTGAATAGGAGGAGCCAGGCAGAAGGAGCACAAGGGCTGGAAACCCTGCAGCGTTGTAGTACAGTCTTCTGGCAGCAGTGCTTGCACAGAGTGTGGACTCACAGCTGCCTGCGTGCCTGACTGCAGCCTGGCAGAGGCGAGCCCGCGCAACCGCAAATCAGCGCCGCGATGGCAACGCGCGCGGAGAAGATTGTGCTGCGCCTCAGCACCAAGAAGCGCCGCGGTGCGCTGCCCCAGCCAGGCGGGGCCTGCTGCTGGTCGGGGCAGGGGAGGGGGCTGGCCACTGGCGCTCCCCGCGCAGCCTGGCCTGACCTGCTGCGGGCTGTTGGGGCGCGCGGCCCGCGCTGGTGCGGGCTGCCCGGTGCGGGCTGTGGAGCGCTGCGCTGCAGCAGGGCCTCTCCTGGGCCGGCCGCGCGAGCAGGGGCCTGCCTTCTACCCTGTCTGGGGGTGGTGCCCGGCGACTTTCTCGGCGGGCCGGCGCAGCCATTGCTGCAGGATCTGGCGGTCGGGCGCGCCCGGCGCGCCCGGCCTGCGCCTGCGCTCTGCGCTGGGCGGCTGCGGGGGCGTTCTGCCGCTGGCGCCTGCGCTTGCGCGTCCAGCGGGCTTGCCCGCAGAGCGTCAGCAGCCTGCCGCGGCACTGCGCCCCGGGCGCAGGGGGGGCGCGGCGGCCTGCGCCGCACGCTGCCCCGGCAGGCCCGGCCTGGCCAGGGCCTGGGCGTGGGGCTGCCCCAGGTAGGTCGCGGATAGGCGCTCGAGGAGGGTTTGTGTAGGGTTTTGCAGCACATCAACGAGAAATCATCGACCGCCCGCAAGCGTCCACCAGCGGGCAGGTGCTGGCGCGAGGGCCTCGCCGTCCCCTGACGGCAGGCGGGGCCGCTCCGGCGTGGGGTGCAGCCGGTGCGAGGCTGCCTGTGCTGCGCGGCAGGCCGGGCTGGCGTCGCCGCGGGCGCGCCCGGGAGCCCGGACCGCGCTGCGCCGCCGCGCGCGGAGGGGTCGCAGCCGCCGTCGCCCGTGACCTCCGTGCGCGCCTCCCCCGCTGCAGTTGCAGCGCTGCAGCGCGCCGTGCCTTGGCCGCCCTGCAGCGCCAGCTGCCCCTGGCTCTGCGGCGCGCCGCCGGCCCGCCGTGGGCGGCGCAGGCGCGTCGCTGCCTTGCGCGGCGGCCCGCTGCAGGCCGCTGCTTCGCGGTGCATCTGCTGAGGCCGTGCGAGGCGCTCGCGCCTGCGCTTGCGCGCGCCGCGGCCCCGACTGACGGCGCCTGCGCCCGGGCGGCGCGCAGGAGGATGGCAAGCCCGCGCGCAAGCGCAGGGCGCCGTCGCGCTTTGCCGGCGACGCCTTTGTCGCCGGGGCGGAGTACGACACTGTTATGGCGGAGGCCGCCGCGCCGGCACCGGTGCGTGGCCGCCGCGCGCGCCCTGGCTGGGTCCTGCCTGGCGTTGTGCCGCGCTGTCGGGGCTGTGCTGCCGCGTGCGCATGGCGCCCCGCTGCCTGCCGACGGTCCCGCCGTGCAGCCCGCCCTCACCCACGCGCCCGGCGCGCAGGCTGCCATGCCGGCCGGCGCCGCGCCCGCGCCCGCGCCCGCGCGCGGCCGCAAGCGCGCCGCGCCCGCGCGCGCCAAGGCCCAGGCCGCGGCGGCCCGCCAGCGCGCGAGCGCCGCGGCGGCCGCCGCGCAGCTCGAGCCTGCCGCCGAGGACGCCCAGCTGTGGGCGGACGCGGCGGCGCGCCTGCGCGCCAGCGCGCTGCTGGCCGCCTGCGCGGCGGCCAGCGCGCGCGACCTGCCCTAGGGCGGGCTGCGGCAGCGGGCGACGTGCGGGGTTGGGTGATGCAACTGGATAGTTGCCGCTGGGTGGTTGCGGTTGGCGCGAGCAGGGCGAGTGCTGCTCGCCCGCGCGTCGGCGTGCCGATCGGGTTTGTCTCCATGGTATAGCCCGGCTGCGAGGTGCCCTGCCTCGCGCAGCCCTGGCGCTACCTGCGCGGTCGGGGTTGCGGTTGTCGCGGTGTGTTGCTGTTTGTTGCGTGGCGCTGGGGAGTGCGTCTGCTAGTTGGGTCGCGCTGGGCCCTGCGCCGGTGATGCTGTGGCTTGATTCATCAAAGCCAAAGTTGGGCCAAAGTTAAGGGCTGCTCCCCGGCACCCCGGCAGGCTGCGAGCTCTGTGCCGGTCACGCCGCAGCGCTGGCCAGGGACAGCACGCAGCCTGCGCTGCCGCCCGCCCTGGCGCCGGCTGGGTGCAGGTGGGATGTAATGTGCCGGGAGAGGGCAGGCACGGGTGCCGTCCCGGGGACGGCGTCCCCGTAAGAACCTGTTTGTGAAAGACAAATGCATGGAGGCGTGAGCACTCCAGCAGCGTGACACTGCAGGCGAGAATGTTGTCCGCCAGCCGGCGTGCGGCCTGGCTTGGTCTGAGCCTCACATGTGCTGGCGGTGCCGCACCAGTGTAAAGCATGGTGTGGTTGCGGTCGGCCTGTCCTGGCAGGGCTCTCCATGGAGCGGCGTGTATCCCCATGCAGTGTTACGGTTAGGGCTGGCGGCAGCGCCGCCGCCCCCGCCGCGCGCTGGGGCAGACCCACCCCATGCCACAGCCGCTGTGTTTACAGACGAGTGGTGCTGAGGCTGGTGGAGCTGAGCTGTCGCTGCCTGACTGCCTCAAAAGCGAACTCACCCTGAATCATAAATTCATGCAAGCCAAGTGCCCCATACGGGTTAGCCTATGGCTAGACTCCACGGCTGTCCTGTTAACAGCCATCACAAGGACCCCTGCAGGCTGGCCAGTGCCGCTGCTCCTTTGCCAAGCTGCGTACCCAGCACTGGCCAGCGTGCAGGCGTGCAGCAGCGCACCGGCGCGCGCGCGCGCCTCCACCTGCCGACGTGTTACCAAAGCACGGCGTCCTCGCCGGCAGGCCGTGCTGCGTAGCGGCCACCGCTCTGCTCGCACGCCTGCAGGCCGCAAGCTCGGCATGCAAACGCGCGAGCACCGCGGCGCCCTCCACGCAGCTCGACCCGTCGACCCGCCGTGCAGGCGGCGGGGTGCCTGCGCGCCAGCGCGCTACTGGACGCCTACGCGCTGGCCAGCGCGAGGGCCCTGCCGTAGGGCGGGCTGCGGCCAGGGCAGACGTGTGCGGGTTTGGGTGTTAAGCTCCTTGGGTAGTTGCATTTGGGTGGTTGCTGTACGTGCGAGCAGGGCAAGTGCTGCTCCACAGCACATCGGCGTGCCCCCCGGCGGAGCCCTGCTTGTCGCCGGCTTGTTGAGCCGCACAGGGGACTGCGCCTACAGGGCGTCTATGGCACCTTCTGCGAGCTGTGCCCGGGGAGCAGCGCTCGACTCGCTCGCACCCGGGCACAGCTTGCCGCAGGTGCCGTGTACGCCCTATAGGCGCAGTCCCCAGTGCGGCTCGACAAGCCGGCGACAAGCCGGGCTCCACCAGGGCACGCCGACATGTGGAGCCCAGCAGTTGCCTTGCTCGCACGTACAGCAACCACCCAAATGCAACTACCCAAGGAGCTTAACATCCCAACCCCGCACACGTCTGCCCCTTGCCGAAGCCCGCCCTAGGGCAGGTCGCACGCGCTGGCCACCGCGCAGGCGGCCAGCAGCGCGCTGGCGCGCAGGCGCGCCGTCGCCTCCGCCCACAGCTGGGCGTCCTCGGCCGAAGGCGTGAGCTGCGCGGCGGCCGCCGCGACGCTGGCGCGCTGGCGGGCCGCCTAAGCCTTGGCGCGCGCGGGCGCGGCGCGCTTGCAGCCGCGCGCGGGCGCGGGCGCGGGCGCGGGCGCGGCGCCGGCTGGCGTGGCAGCCTGCGCGCCAGGCGCATTGGTGAGAGCGGGTTGCATGGCAAATGACCGGCGTGCAGCGGGGCGGCATGCGCACGCGGCAGCACAACCCTAGCAGTGCGCGGCACGGTGAAGCACACAGCCAGCGGCCTCCGCCCGGCCACTATGCAGGCCACACATGGCCAAGGAAGGCGCGCGGCCCATGCATGTATAAAGTGGCGCGGCGGTCTCCTGCATGCACGTGTCATAGCCTGCGCCCTGCGATGATGTTGTCGCCTGCGTAGCGCTGCTGCGCCCTGCGCTTGCGCGCGCCACGGTCCTGGCCGACGGCGCATGTGCCCAGCGGCGCGCAGGACGATGGCAAGCCCGCGCGCAAGCGCAGGGCGCCGTCGCGCTTCGCCGGCGACAGCGTCGTCGCCGGGCGCGAGTACGAAGAGATCATGCAGGAGGCCGCCGCGCCGGCACCGGTGCGTGGCCGCCGCGCGCGCCCTGGCTTGGTCCTGCCTGGCCCGCACGGGCCGGGCGGAGGCTGCCGGGTGTGTGCTTCCCGCATGCAGCCTGTGCTGGTGCTGCCGGGGCTGAGGGCCGGCATGCCGGTTGGCGCATTGCTCAAGCTGCACGCTGCGACAGACCCGACAACAGCAGGGCCAACCCATCATGAACATGCAGCAGCAGGCTTGCCAGCGCGTCTCGACGGAGCAAGGCCTGGGGCGGCCGGCCGGAGGCGGCCGCCACGATGCCGTCGAGCGCGGCCGCCAACGCGCCCAGCGCGGCCGCGGTCTTGGCCTCGTCCGTCTGGAAGCACGCCGCAGCGGCCGCCACGCCGTCCAGCGCCTTCAGCCGCGTCAGGAACACCGCGTACGCGTCCTCTCCGCCCACAGGCCGCCGCGTCAGGCCCCTGCGCTCCCCGGCTTGCCATCCAATTTGGCCCAGCACGGACATGCAGATTATGCGCCAAAGTTGCAATTTCGCTCCAACAAGGCAGCCACGTCTGCATTCGCATGTGCGTCTCACGCAGGTGTTGTCCCGCAGTCCTGAGCATGCTCCCCACATCCCACACCAGACCGTGCCGCCGCATGCCCATGCACATGTGCACAACAGCTACCGGAGCTCCCGCACATCGCAACCTGCTTCAATACCAGGCGACTGTAGGTGACAGGTGTGGGAGATCAGCTGGCCCTGCAGCAAGACAGGCATGTGCCTCCGGCGGGCTACAGCGGCTGTGCATGCAGGTGCGGCAGCCGAGCAGGGGGCGAGGCTGTGCATGCAGGTGCTGACCGGGCCGCCGCGCTGGGCGCGGCGCGCCTCGGCCGCCAGGGCGGCGTCGGAGGGCAGCAGTGCGTAGGGCAGGTAGAGCGCGGCCTGGCGCAGGTCGTCCACCGGCGGCAGCACCAGCGCATTGCTGAGCTCGGCGAAGCGGCCCTCCTCGATCTGGCGGCCGCCGGCGCGGAGCCAGCGCGCGTGCTCGTGCAGGGTGCTCGCGCGGGCCAGGCCGGGGGCCTGGCGCATCGTGCGTGCCCTTATGACGGGCACGTGCGGCCTGCACCTGCGCCTTTCCTGCAGCGTATACCCTGGGCATGCGCTGACCTGCGCATGCAAGCGGCCCTGCACGGCAAATCCATTTAGTTTTGCCTATCTGCCAGCACGTCATTGCCAAAATTGGGACCACACGATCGACTCCAAGAGCGTGCGCATGCCCGGTTGCCTCGGTGTACACGAGTTGCAGCCAAGTGAGCAGGGCGACATGCCACACGGCTGACAGCCTGCAGTGCAGCTTAGCTCAAGCAGGAGCAGGAGCTTGACCATGCTGGCCATGCATGCTGGCCATGCCTGTGCATGATTGCATGTCAGCATACAGCGGCCTGCAGTGCTGGTTGTTGGTATCCGCTTGGCAGTCCCCGCGCCTGCTGGAGATTGCTGGCGGCGCGCGCGGCATGCAGCGCTTGCAGCTGCAGCGGGGATGTTCGCTGCCAGCGCGTGGCGCCGGCAGCAGGCGTGGACGCACGCGGAGGCGCGCTGCAGCGCGGCAGGCGCCTGCCGTGCACGGCAGGGTGAGCAGCTGCTCAGAGGCCTCCCTGCCGGCGCGACAGGCGCGCGGCAGTCCTTCCCGCCTGCGCCGCCGGCTGCCAGGTTGTGTCTGATGGCCTGCTTGCGCGGACCAGGAGGAGCCAGGCAGAAGGAGCATAAGGCTGAAACCCTGCAGCGTTGTAGTACATACTCTTGGCAGCAGTGCTTGCACAGAGTGTGGACTCACAGCTGCCTGCGTGCCTGACTGCAGCCTGGCAGCGGAGAGCGCGCACAACTGCAAACGAGCGCCGCGATGTCGACGCGCGCGGAGAAGATTGTGCTGCGCCTACGCACCAAGAAGCGCCGCGGTGCGCTGCCCGAGCCGGTGCGCTGCCCGAGCCGGGCGCGGCGCTTCTTGGTGCGTAGGCGCAGCACAATCTTCTCCGCGCGCGTCGACATCGCGGCGCTCGTTTGCAGTTGTGCGCGCTCTCCGCTGCCAGGCTGCAGTCAGGCAGGCAGGATGCAGTGAGTCCACACTCCTACTTTTTCAACTTACTCTAGAGGGGGGCAGGCCCCACTTCACTTTACATCGTGCCGCCTCGGTTGCATGCAAACGGCCAGCACCCGTCATGCATCCTCTTGACGAGGCTACAATGGGGCCTCCCCGGCACGTCAGTACGCCATCCCGTGCTATCCCCGACCTAGACATTCTGCACGCTGCGGCGCGGCTGCGCGTCAGCGCGCTGCTGGCCCGCCTGCGCGCTGGCCACAGCGCGAGCGACCCGCCGTTGGGCGGGCTGCGGCAAGGGGCGGTGTGCGGGGTTGGGCTGTTGCGATTGTTGCCAGCAGGTCAAGTGCTGCTCCCCCGCACCTCGGCATGCCGCCCGGCGTAGCCCGGCCATGAGGTGCCCTGCCTCGTGCAGTCCTGGCACTACCTACGCGACCAGGGTTGCGGAGCATACATGCACGCCGCCGCTGCAGCGCCTGCGAGCACGGTTTGTACATGGCGCAGCGCGGGCCAGGGACGGCATGCAGCCTGCATGGTCACACAGAGACTCTGGCGGCGGCTGGTCAGATGTGAGACTCAAGGTGCCGGGAGAGGGCAGGCCACGGTCCAGACCCTGAAGGCAGTGTGTCACAACAGACAGACGCATGAAGCAGCAAATTCCAGCAGCGTGACGCTGTCGGCCAGCACGATGATATCCGCTGTCTGACGCCTTGCATGGGTTGCTTTGAAGCGCGTGAGCTATACTGTATGCTGCGCCGCGATGTAACAAGGCACGCTTTGGCTGGCTTGTCCTGGCTGGGCTCTCCCAGTGCATGGTGATGGCATCTCTTCATAGAGAGCCCTGCCAGGACAAATTAACACAACCGTACCTTGTTACAAAGCGTGCAGAATCTATAGCATAATGTGAAGCAACCCAGGCAACGCGTTGGACAGCGGACAATACTTTGCAAATTGGCAGTGTCATGCTGCTGACATGCACTGCTTCACGCGTCTGTCTGTTGTGGTACACTTCCTACCGGGACGAGACCAGTGCCTGCCCTCTCCTGGCACCTCAGCGCCCACCTCCACTGAGCCGGCGCCAGTCACTGTGTGACCGCGCAGGCTGCATGCCATCCCTGGCCCGCGCTGCGCCGCGTACAGATGCTACGCAGGCACTGCAGCGGCGGCATGCAGATATGCCTTCGCAACCGCGGTCGCGCATGACGTCATGTCAGGCCAGGACTGCGTAAGGCAGGGCACCTCACAGCCGGGCCGCGTCCTGAGGCTAGTGCGGACTGGAGGCTGGCCATAACGGTGCCGCGCCCCGGCGGCGGGGCCAGCAGGCCGATCGGCGCGTGGCTCAAGCAGCAGGCTGCGACAGGCCCAACACCGACGGGGCATGCCGGCCAAGCACACAAGGCAGCAGGCATGCCGGCGCGCCTCAACGCAGCGCTGCCTGAGGCGGCCGGCCGGAGGCGGCCGCCACGACGCCGTCGAGCGCGGCCGCCAGCGCGCCCAGCGCGGCTGCGACATCGGCCTCGTCCGCCTGGAAGCGCGCCGCCGCGGCCGCCGCGCCGTCCAGCGCCTTCAGCCGCGCCAGGAACACGGCGTACGCGTCCTGGCCGCGCGCCGGCCGCCGCGTCAGGCCTCTGCGTTCCCCGGCTTATCGTCCAGCTTGGCATGTGCGCCCAAACGTGCACGGACATGTAGATTAGGCGCCCAGTTTGTAAGTCCCGCTGCAGACAAGGCAGCTTCTGCGTCGACATGTGCATCTTTTGCCCGTGTTGCTAGCAGTCCAGAGCATGCTTCCCACACCAGACCGTGCCAGCACATGCGCGTGCACAGGTGCAGATAGCTCCCGGCCCTCGCGCACACCGCAACCTGCTTGACACCATGCGACTGCAGATCATGAGTGTGGGGACCAGCTGGCCCTGCAGCAAGGCAGGCATGTGGCCCTGGCGGGCGCCAGCGGCTGTGCGCGCAGGCGCGGCAGCCGAGAGGGGGACGAGGCTGTGCATGCAGGTGATGACCGGGCCGCCGCGCTGGGCGCGCCGCGCCTTGGCCGCCAGGGCGGCGTCAGCGTCAGAGGGTAGCAGCGCGTAGGGCAGGTAGAGCGCGGCCTGGCGCAGGTCGTCCACCGGCGGCAGCACCAGCTCGTTGCTCAGCTCGGCGAAGCGGCCCTCCTCGATCTGGCGGCCGCCGGCGCGGGCGTCAGCGCGTGTGCCCGTGCAGGATGGCCTGCGTAGGCCAGGCCGGGAGGCTTGGTGCGTTGTGCGTGCCCTCATGACGGGCACATGCGGCCTGCACCTGCGCCTGTCCTGCAGCGCATGCCCTGAAGCAGGCATGAGGGACCTGCGTATGCAAGCGCCAGCGGCAAACGCTGTAGGGCTTGCCAAGGTCCCAGCACGTCACTGGCAGGGGTGGTGGGACAACGCCGGTTTGGTGAACCCGAATGCATGCGCTTGGTCGTATTCCTTGGTGCACAGGAGAGCCATCCATGTCGGCAGGGTGGCATGCCACACGGCTGACAGCCTGCAGTGCAGCTCTGCCCAAGGTGGGGCAGCAAGCGAGCAGCCGAGCGCAGGAGAAGGCAGAAGGCGTAGGAGATCAAGCATGCTGGCCATGCATGCTGGCCATGCATGTGCATGATCTGCATGTCAGCAGAACGAAGTACAGCGGCCTGCCGCGAGCATGCTAGCAGGCTCGTGAGCAGGCTGTCTGCTTGCAGTGCATGAGCGAAGCAGGGGGGAGACCTTTGGAAAGTGATAATCAAGAACCACGTCCATGTCATGCATGCACTGCATGACGTGAGCAGGTCCGCTTAGAAGGCAGGTGTCCAGCATGCTGCAGGTTCGCAAACAGGCCCTGTTGCCCCAGGAGGTGCGTGGCAGGGCAGTGACATACGGAGGCGGCCGGGCCATGGCACCTGGGCAGACAGGGCGCGCAGGGCGGCCGGGCGTGCAGCGGCGATCAGGCGCAGGTAGCTGCTCGGCGGCAGCGCGGGGACCACGCCGGCCGCGCGCTGCACCGCCGCAGCCTCGCCAGCGCTGAGCCCTGCCGCAGCTGCTTCAGGGGACCCGCTGCACGCGGCCAGGCCTGCAAAGGCTGCAGCAAGCAGCGCGGCCCTGCGCGGCGGTGCCCTGCCGCAGCCGGGGCTACTGGTGGCTGGACTTCGCTGGCTCTGCTTGCACTGTGCCTCCGTGCGACGCTTACTTGCACTGGGATTGCGGCGCAGCTTCTGTTTGCAGTGCCATGGCGACCTCAAACTACTTGCAGGAGGCATCACAAGCACAGTCGGTTGGCACAACAAGCGCAAAGGCGCGGTCTTGGGCTGGACGCTGGAGATGGTGCATGCAGTGGCATTAGCTTGCATCTGGCGTGTAGCTTCAAGCGCACTGTGAGCAGCAATGCTGAGGTGCAGCATTGACTGCTGCGTCCTTGGGCCGAATGATATGTGGCTTTGAACCATCTTCCAAGGCTCCACTAGCAAGTCCAAGGGCAGCGTCCCTGGTGGGACTTTGCTCTTAGTATTTTTCTAGGACAGCTCTTTTACAGAGCTTTTCCTTTCCTGTCCCCCTGGACTCCTGTCGAAAAGACCAAACAGTGACACGCACCTTCTCCTCAGAGCAGCTGGTGCTTGACCGGTCGGACGCCCGCTTCCATGCACAGCCATCAGAGCAATAACCCCGAAACCGCGCTTGTGGACGCCCTGGACGCCGCTGATGAGTACCTGGCGCAGCAGCATGCGCTGGCTGCGCTGCTCAGGTCTGGCTTCTTAAACACGGCACGCGCACGCTACGCCATGGGTGCCAGCAGCGTGCGGCCCTCGCAGTACGCGACCGCGATGGAGGCTTCCGTCTGCGTGGCGGCCCAGCAGGGCACGGGCGGACAGCCTGGCGACTGGAGGCTGCAGAGCAGGGCAGCCGAGCGTGAGGGCCGCGGCGCCGGCGGAGGCGCGCAGAGCGCCGGCAGCGACACAGATGTGCCGGCCGGGGGCAGCACTGCGTGCACAGCGGGGTCGTCTCCAGCAGGCTCTGCACAGCCTGCCGACGGCAGCCGCGGTGGCGCGGACGCAGGCTACAGCAGCCTCGTCGCCGAGTTTGCGACCAGGTTTGCCTGCAGCGCCGATGAGGCAGGCTCAGGCGTTGGGCCCCCTGCCGCGGCTGCTGCCGCGTCCGGCGCGCCTGGCGCGGAAGGCGCTGCAGGCGCGCCTGAAGCCGTGCCGGACGAGCGCCGCGGCGCTGCGCGCCCGCCTGAGGCAGCGCAGGGCGGCAGCACGGGCGCTGCGCCTGCGACAGCGGGGCCCCAGCCGCCCGCCTGCGCGGAGCTGCCACCGGGTGCACCAGCGGACAGCCCAGACCGGGACGGCCGCGCGCGCGGGGACCCGCTGCACTGGTTTGGCGCACTGGTGCCGCCGTCGCTGCGCGCCGGCCAGGCGCGGCGCCCGCGCCCGGCAGTGTTGCTCCAGTGTATGGGCGCAAGCCCGAGGTGGGAGCCTAGAGCTGATGACAAGAGGTGGGAGCCTAGAGCTGATGACAGCGTGCAAACTGGGGGAAGGACGAGCGTGCGTGCTTTGCAGACTGCGCTGCTTGTGGCCGCTGTAGCTCCACATGCTGATGCCTCAGGCATCCTTCCTGCGGAGCGCATGCGCGTCACCTGAGCATGTACTGGGTCTTGCAAGTCCTACGCTCGTTGAGTGGTCAAAGTGTGTCAGTGACAGGTCTGCGCGGCCACAGGAGCGACTGGGCTGACATTGCGATCACACGGTGGTGCAGGCAGACTTCAAGGCCGCGGCTGACGCGGCTGTGCGCCTGGCAAACGCGCGGCGGCGGCTGCTCGCGGCGCTGGCAGGCGTGGGAGCGCAGCGTGGGGCCGCCGCTGAGGCGCCTGACGCAGGCGACCTGCCCGCCGATCGGCCGGGGCATGTCGTGGATGGCGTGGCTGGGTGAGGCCCGCGCGTAGAAGAGCGCGCGGCAGCCGGCGGTGGCACTGTAAGCCGAGCACTGCTTGACTTACTTGCTGCAATGCATGGAGGGATGTACTGGTGACTAGCATAATAAGTGGTGGATGTGTGGGCGAGTTTCCTGTTGCAACAGTCCTTTGCATACATTTCATGCAAAGTCCAAGCACTTTATGCAAAACCATCAACATGCAACACACGCGCACCGCCAGGCTGCCATACATCACAGCAGTGCAGCACTCGTGCAGGGTTGTTTACATGCAAGCATGCTGCTCCTCGCCCAGCAGGCCCTCTGCAACACGCGCTCCGCGATCGGCATTGCCTGACGCGGCAGCAGCTGCCGTCAAGCGCCTGCCACCCACATGATGCACGAGCTGCTCCCAGTCACATGGTCTTTGCACCCATATCCTAAACCCACCTGCGAGCCCGGCGCCACAACCTGCGTTGCTGCAATGGCATCCTGCCGAAAGCTGGCGTGCAGTGCTAGATGAGGGCAGAGCTTGGGTCCGCAGGCTGTATGGTGGCATCTACACAGGTCTGGCTGGCGCACAGCCCACCACGGCACGCTGGAAAGCATGGCAGCGTCTCTGCTACCACCGCATGGTTCTGCACAAGCCTGCAACATGTGTTTTCTTGTGGACTCAGCACCGTCAGGACGCGCATGTCCGCCCATCCTGAGATTGACCCTGGTTGCAACAGACCCTTGTGGCGGGTGCAGCAAAACCGCGCTGTGCCTGCAGGGCCTGCGAATTGCACAATCGCAGGCAGCTCATGTCCCCCCCACCAGTTTGTGCAGGAGAGCCAGAGCAGGCGCCCACCAGCGGCTTGGATGCAGACGGCATTCCAAGCAGCGCACCGCTCCGCTGATCCGCAACAGGCCCAGCGCCAGCGCTCCGCAGTTGTCATCGCCAGGGCAACCAGTCCAACCGCGTCCACAGCGCCTGCCGGATCAAGAAGCTCGCTGTGATTCTAGTGGAGCAACAAATAAACAAGGCGGCATGCACTCCCCTCCACGCAACAGTAAAGCTCAGCGTAGCAGGGCCGCACCCCCGTGGAGCCCGGAACGAGCCGGCAGGGCACCACCCCGTGTTACGCCTTTGCGAGCGCGCGAGGCGCCGCTCCGTCTTCATCGGCCACCGCGGCTCCTATGCTGCGCTCCTTATTTTCCACTCCCCCTCCTGCATGTGCGGAGCCCTCTCGGCCGCGTTAATACGCGACAGCACGCCAAGCTTGCCAGAGACCATGTGAGAGCACTATCTTCCATATGTGTGCAGAATGCAACGACGGCATTCACGGAGCAGCCACACTGCCGCCCTTCACAGCTGTTCCCCAGCGACAACCCGCGGCTAGCAGCAGCCGCGCCGCGCCAGGGCACACCATGCCCAGCAGAGCGTGCGCCTTGCAGCGCACTGCCCGACCGCCTGGGAGACGGAACCTCGCCACCTTGTCACAGCCACCCGCCTCGCACTTCTTGCTCTTCACGTCGACCTGGCCCACGCGCCACAGCGTGCTCGCGCGATGCGCATGAGCAGCGCGTGGCGCTCGACAGGCCGCGGCGGCGCGCCGCACGCGCTCACCATGCCGTCCAGCTTGTGCGCCCGGCATCGCCTTGCGGGCTGCCCCGGGAAGGCAAAGGAGCACTGCGTCTGGCAGCCGCCCGCGTCGCAAATCTGCATGACGACGTTCACCTGCCGGCGCGCGCGCGCGTTGGGTGCCGCCGCCTCTGAGCGGCACCCAGGCGGCCGCCAAGCGATGCAATGCGCGCGTGGGGCATACCATACCCGCCAACGCGTGCGCCTTGCACCGTTGCGCACGCTGGTTGCGCAAGCCAAAGTTGCGCTGCTTCCTGCAGCCATCCACTTCGCACATCCTGCTTTCGACGTCCTCCTGGCAGCGCGCAGGACGCCTCAGCGCAGCCTTGCAGCTGGGACCCGCGAGACTGCACGGCGGAAAACCGCGCCGCACCATGCCCGCCTCCTGGTGCGCTCTGCAGAGCCGCGCTCTCCCACCCGGCAAGCCGTACAGGGCGCGTGCTCTGCAGCCGCCCGCTTCGCACCGCTTTCCCTTGACATCCTCCTGAGGTCCCCTCACACCTCACACTTCCGCGAAGCCTGGCCTCTTCGGTGCAGGCACTCGCACGCGACGCCTGCATGTCCGGTGAGGACCCCAAAGTGCTCACCAGAAAAAACCAGTGCTCACCAGAAAAATGGCAGTGAGCAGCCAGCATGTGTTGGGGCGCGCACCATCCCCTCCTTCATGTGTGCCTTGCAGAGCTGGGCCTCGTGACCTAGCAGAGCGTACTTGGCTTGCCTCTTGCAGCCAGGCGCATTGCACCGCTTGGTGACGACTTGTTCCTGGGGCGCCCGGCTGCGTCAAGCTGTGAGCGAGGTGGAGGCAGCCTGCTTGCTGGCACCACACGCACCATGATGTCCAGCTTGTGCGCGCAGCAGAACTGCCGCTGCTGCCCAAGGTAGGCATAGGCGGCCAGCGTCGTGCAGCCTTCAGCTGCACACACGACGGCCTTGACGTTCTCCTGCTGTCCGCGCGCCGTGCGTTCAGGTGCACGAGCGCAGAGGACCAGGGCGGGGAGGCGCGCATATGCTTTGCAGCCGCCGCTCACTCGGGGCACTGGGGCCAGCGCACCATCCCCGCCTCCTTGTGGGTCCGGCAGAAGCGCGGCGCACCGCCTTTGAAGTTGTAGTAGGCCCGCCTTCCGCAGCCCGCCTCCTCGCACTCGGCGTGGGGGCCAGCCAACTGTGTGCCACAAAAGTGGGCTGGTGGTTCCAGGGCAACGCATTCGGTGAGCATCATTGTGCATGTGCTGAAATCGCCGCGCACCGGCCGGCCCAGTGCTAGGCTGTGCCGAGGCCGGCCGGCCCGTGGAGCAGGCAAGCAGTGCGATCCCCGCAGCTGGCCGCGCCTGCACAGCCAGTGTGGGCCCTGTGCACGCCCCACCTCTGTTCAGCGCAGGCACAGTCATGCCGTTGGCTGCACGTCACGCCCAATCAGCACGTGCAATATGGAGGGGGGGAGCGTGGCACCACTCGCAGTCCTTGACTGTTTGTTGCAGCTGAGCTGTGAGTACTTGTAGCGCACCTTTAGCTGGCACATCGCTGCGGCGCTGCTGTGCAGACAGGCTGGGCGTTGGCACGACATACTTTGAACACGTGCAGCCTTGGCTGACTCTATTGCTCAGGAGTGCGGGGTGCTGTTCACCATCGCCTCGCTTCAAAGCTACCAGGGGTGGTCATGTGCAGGTGTGAGCCCTCGGGCCGCAGTGTGTCTGGATGTCCTCTTGGAACTAGTTCTGCTCATTTCCGTGCTGCTGTAGTGACCAGCCATGTCCTTCTTCTTCTTTCTGCCCTGCTGGCCACCTCACTGGCAGCCAGCCTGCATGCACCAAGGACATGGCTCTCATTTGCGCCCTGAGGTTCAACAGCAGGTTGCAGCAAGTGCCTGATGTCAACGCGCAACAGTGTACAACTACATACGCTTAACTTTACCGAAACATGATGGGCGCCCTCGCGTGCTTGCCCATCATATGTCCTCTGCTACGATCTGACCGAATTGCATTGGCGGGCTCTACCTCGTGACAACAGATTTAGGTGGTAAAGCGTGCAGGCTGTTAGCATGGGTACTACTTGGGTACTACTAAAATGCATGGGTAGTTGGGAGCGCACCAGATGACTACCAAGCGCATGTGGGGTGAAAGCTTTTGTTTGCACAAATGCAACTCCAGCATGGTGTTGCATCTGTTTCAGCTTTTATAGCGCGGGTCTCATCATGCGCTTGATGGCGTACCTGCCCGGAGTGGAAAGCAGCACTAGGCACACCTTGCCTGACATGCACATTGTACAGCCAAGTGACCAGCGGAACCCCAACAGCATACTTTGACTCCGCAAGTGCCGCAGGACGTCTGCCAAGCGCGCAAGCGCATGCCGCTGTCATGCAGCTATGCACAGCATAGGCTCGCCTGTACATATGCGCGTCACCCTCGCCATGCTCGGCAGGCGGCTGCGCGGCGCAGCGCAGGCCTTGCCGGAGCTCCAGAGCGGCGCGCAGGACGCGCCCTGGCGGCACGCATGCAAAGCGCGGGCCCGGATGCTGAGAGCAATGCGCATTGACATGGGCCACAACAATGAAAGCACTGACGGCACGCGGAGCATCTGCTCCCATGAGGCTCACACCGGAAACCCATTCATGACATTGCAGATAGAATGCGGGGGAGACGGACGCGCTGCCGGGCCGCGCACAGGCTGGCCCGCTGCGTGCTCCGTCGCGCGCAGAGACAGAGCCCTGCCTAGGAGCGCCGCCGCCGGGCGACCCTCTGCCTACGGAAGTCGTACTCGAACGGCGGGTGCTCCTTGTCAAAGTACGCCCTGATCTGGGCATACCAGTCCAGCTTATCTGCGCCCGGGTCACACGGCGACCTCACCAGATGCCAGACCACGAAGATGTTGCCAGAACACGCTGCAGAGGTCAACACGGGCTGCGCTTGCCGCGCGCGACACGGAGACACGCCGACAGGTGGTAGGCAGACGCTGCGCGCCGCGTCAGCGCCAGGGCGCAGGGCGGCCCGGCAGGGCGCGCGCACAGGCAGACGCGTCGAACGTCGTGCGGCGGTGCTTGCCGTACAGCGTGTACCGCATCTTCTCCACCAGCTGCGACAGGCCCGACGTGAACGAGCCTGCGCGCGCCGCCCTGCTCAGCCGCGCGCCTCCATGCAGGCCGGGCCGGACCGACTGCGCCGCGCAGGCGGGCAGCAGCGCGCGCAGCATGGCATCAGATGGGCGCGGCGTCCGCCGTGTCCGCGCGTCCCCAGCCTGCTGGCAGCGCGCGCCCAGCAGCAGCGCCGGCGCCCCAGCGCGCGTCCCGCAGCTGACATCCCTCGGGCGCATGCTGCCATGTCTGTACGATGCGCAGCGCTTCCCAGGCGCCGCGCCAGGCATGCAGCGCTGCTGCACGCCGGTGCGCCGCGCCCGCAGCCCGCAGCCCGGCACGCACCCACGAAGAAGTCTGTGTGCGCCAGCAGCTCCATGTCGGTGAGCAGGTGCAGCGACGCGGCGCAGCGCTGGTCGTACGGCAGCCGATTGAACGTGTGCTGCATGTGCGAGCTCATCTCGTAGGCCTCGCGCCCGCGGAACAGCGCGCAGCCCAGGCGCTCGACCGCCAGGGCCTCCGCCTCGCGCAGCAGCGCCTCGTCGTCGCCGACGATCACGCACGTGCCGTCGGCCATTGGCTGCGCGGCGCGCGCAGCAGGCGGCATGAGCGCCGCCGCCGCCCCCGCCGGGCGGCGGTGCTCTGTCTGCAGACCTGAGCCTGGGCGTGGGCGAGCCGGCCGGCTTGGCAGGGACAGGGCGGCGGCATGCGGTAAGAACGTGCGGAGCTGCCGGTGCAACTCCCGCGGCGTGCGCGCTTCACATGGTGCGGACACCCGCATGACTGCGTGCATGGGATGCTGTGCTGCCCTGCAGTGTCGGGCGCGAGGCTCCCGGCCGCATTACTGTGCTAGGACACAGTGGCGCTTGGGGACTGGCGGGCGCTGGCGGGCGGCGGGGCCGGCGCGGGCGCGCGCACCCGGCCCCGCTTGGCGCGCCTCCGCTTCTCCTCCGCGAACGCCTCGATGTAGTGGTGCGCCAGCGTGGTGGTGCGGTTCCTGCGCGCCGCGGCCGCGTGACGCGCTGCCGGCAGCCAATGGCGGCGGTCGGCGCGCGGAGGCGAGGGCCCAAGAGGCGCGCGCGCACCCGATCCGGTCCTCGATCAGCTTGTCGCCGCCGCGGACGTGGAAGCCGATCGTCGGCCGCGCCTCCCCGTCCAGCTGGGCGACCACCGAGCCGACCGTGGCCCGCATCCTCGGCTTGTACCGCCACACCTGCAGCGGCGCGGGCGGCGGCGGTGGGGCGCCTCGCGCCCCGGAAGGAGCGTGCGGTGCCGCGCGGCGCAGGCGCAGCAGGCGCGCCTGCGGCATGGCGAGCTCGTGCAGGTCGTTGTAGCCGTCCGGCTGCACGGCCGCGCCGACCTGGATGGCGTGCATGGCGTAGACAGAGTTCAGGCGGCGGCAGGGGGCCCCAGGGTCTGCGTCCTCGGCCGCCTGCGTCCACCTGCTCGCGGCCGCCGTCGTCGCAGTGAGCCGCTGGGGGCGTGGCCCACAGGCGCGGGCCGGCGTGCCGCGCCGCGCGGGGCGCACTTTGTCGTCACGTTGCTCTCAAACCAGTCGTGCAGCCCGCCGCTGTCCGAGCACTTGTCTGTGCACGCAGCGTCCGTCAAGCCTTGCCCTCAGTGGACAGCGCAGGCAGCGCGTGTGGAAAGGTGTGCGTGAGCGGTGCGAGTCGCACAGTCACATGCGACTCGCACCGCTCACGCCACACCCTTCAAGCGCAAGCGAGGGGCGCACATGGGAAGTAGTGGTTATTTACCTGCGCACAGAGCCATCATTCAGTCACCGTCCCTGAGCCGAACCAGCACACTAAGTCAAGGCTGTTTGAGGGGCTGTGCGCAACGAAGAAAGTGCCGTTGTCTGCCATCAGGCCCACGGCGGGTATCATGTGCCACAGGCTCGACGCCAGGCCGCTGGAGAAGAGGTCGTACACCGTGCAGGCGCTGGCTGACGCCGCGCAGCAGGCTGCGCCCGCTGCCAGCGTCAGCCAGCCACTGGGGCGTCCGCCTTGACAGCGCATAGCTGCGGATTGTGTCCACAGTGCTGCAAGCAGTGACGCAACTTTGCTTGCTGCACCAGGGTCTTTCCCGGCGGTGATCCTTATGAACTAACGAATTCATGAGCGGGGCTGCCTGATTTCAAATCACATTGAAGCAGCTGGGGCTGGCACCAGCCTGGCTCAGCAAAGTGCCCCTGCCCTTTGCCGACCCGGACCTGTAAGGGGCCTCTGTGATGGACTTGCTGCCGTGCCTTGTCGGCACGGATTTCGTGGAGATCTAGGAGGTCCACGCTTGAGAGGGCATGGAAGCGGAACCAGGGCAGTCTAGGTGAGCAGCACTTCACACCATGGCACGCTGGAGAGGCTGCATATGTCCTCAAGGTCAAAAATGCATGATTTTCAACACATGTGTCAGTCAAGCGCAGCATGTAGCCTAGAGAAGGAGCAGTAACTGCGCAGGTGCTGGCCAGGGGAACAACTGGTGGCATCAGGGGTGTCATCTACCGCCCGCCGTTTGATTGCTGATTAAAGCAAGGAAGTGCAGCACAGGCACCCAGCTCCCACACCGATGCGCACATGCAGTGACATGCACCCCAGGCAGCATGCGCATGGCAGAGCCAAGACTGCCGCGCTGCGTGCATGCCCATGAATGGGGCAGACGTGCAGTGCATGTGCCAAAGCATTGTGTGGCAGCATCACTGCCAGCCATGCAGCAAACAGAACCGCTAAAGCTGGAGGTCCTCGTACAGACTGTGCCCATGACCGCCGTCGACACAGCAAGGCGTTGTGGGTGCATGTGTGAGTTGGGTGGCAACCCCATGGAGCCATCTGGTAAAAAAGTGTGAGGACCAGGTGGGCATCTCTAAATCTTCCCCTCTCACGCTTGTGATGAGCCTGGGGCACGCCAGCAAGCAAGCAGGCAAGCAGGCAGCATGCAGGGTACATGAGCGAGCACCACGCAGGGTGCTAGTCACAAAAAGACATAGTAAACAGAGGCGCCAGGCTGTGCGCCTGGAACGCCAGAAGCCGGGCTCAGAGCAAGCCTGGCAAGGCCGCAGCCGCGGGCCCAAAAAGGTGTGTCACTCTCCAGACAGGGCAGGGCAGGGAACGGAGCAGTGCTGGGCAGGCCGGCGAGCAGGGACGTACAGGGGCGAGCAGACTCCAAACGCAAGTAACGCAAGTGTTCTCCGAGTCAACCGGGCGGCGCACAGGTAAGTCGTACAGGGTATAATGGGGTGCACAGCAGGGTGTCCTGCCTACAGGCGCCGGCTTATCCTCTGCTTGAAAAGATCATACTCAAACGTCGTGTGCTCCTTGTCGAAGTAGGCGCGGATCTGCGAGTACCAGTCCCGCCTGCCTGCGCGGGCGCAGGCCAGCCGCTCAGCAGGGCCCGCACAGACTCCATGCACAGCTGCTGTGACAGCGTTCCGCATGCTCGCGCGCGGCCAGTGCTAGGCGCGCGCATGCAACTCGTTGAGCCAGGCACTGGCTCACCGCTATGTTGCGTGCACAGCGTGCACTCAAGCTGGGGTGGCCGTGACACAGGGGGGCGCGCACTGGAGGACGCATCGATCGTCGTGCGCCGGTGCTTGCCGTACAGCGTGTAGCGCATCCTGTCCACCAGCTGCGGCAGGCCGGACGTGAACGAGCCTGCGCGCGCCGCGCCCTTGCTCAGCATGGCAAACTATTGGTAAAGCTTTGTCCACAATGTAATCGATAAAATTCTAAAACACAAATAAAGCTTTGTCTTGCCACGCGCGCCCCTCCGCCCCGGGGGTTCTCGTGCCCCGAGCGCGGCGCGGCCTGCGCCAGCGCGCAGGGCCAGCGGGCCGGCGCGCACCCACAAAGTAGTCCGTGTGCGCCATGAGCTCCAGGTCGGTGAGCAGGTGCAGCGACGCGGCGCAGCGCTGGTCGAACGGCAGCGCATTGAACACGTGCTGCGTGTGCGAGCTCCCCTCGTACGCGGCGCGCCCGCGGAACAGCTTGCAGCCCAGGCGCTCGACCGCCAGCGCCTCGGCCTCGGCCAGGAAGGCCTCGTCGTCGCCGACCATCACGCACGTGCCATTGGCAATCGGCTGCGCGGCGCGCGGCCGCCGTCAGGCGGCGTGCCGGGACGCTGCTGTGTGCGCTGGGCTGCGGCGCTGCGTGCAGCAGACAGGGCGGCTGGAGAGAGCGTGGCACAGGCAGGCGCTGCAGGGTTAGCAGCCGGCTGCGCCCCAACGAGTTGGGTACAACCTGAGCAACCGCGGGCGAGCCGCATGCAGAGCAGGATGCACGGAACGCGGGGCCCTGTGGCGGCGAGCCGTGGCCTGCACAGCGCCGAGGCGCGTGCGCTCACCTGGCCCCGCTTCGCCTGCCGCCGCTTCTCCTCCTCAAACGCCTCGATGTAGTGGTGCGCCAGAGTTGTAGTGCGGTTCCTGTACGGGGCCGCGCCTGTACACTCAGCAAGGCACGCTTGTGGCCAGGAGAGGGCATCACGTCGACCGGCGCACGCCTATCCGCCGGCGCGCGCACCCCTGCTTGTCCTCGCCGAGCTTGTCGCCGCCGCGCACGTGGAAGCCGAACGTGGGCTGCTCCTCGAGCTCCAGCCGCGCAAGGACCTCGTCGACCTGGGCCTGCACCTCGGGCCTGTACTTCCAGACCTGCGTCACGCAGCACGGGGCGGGCGTCAGGTGCCCAGCTTGCAGCTGTGTGTCCCGGTGCGGCCGACGGGCTGCCCAGCGCAGGGCCGCGCCTGCGGCATCGCCAGCTCTGTAGGGCGCCGTAGCCGTCAGGCTTCACGGCCACCTCCTGGAAGATGGCGTGCATGGTGTACACGGTGTTGATGCGCCGGCATGGGGCGCCCGGGTCTGCATCCTCGGCCTCCTGCGTCCACCTGCGCAATCACAGACCCCGCTGGTCGTTGAGAGCGCGGGCGATGGGAGGTGAGGAGGCGGGCGCGGCGTAGCGGCGCGCGCGCCTGACGGTCGCATTGTTCGCAAACCAGTCGTGCAGGCCCCCGTCCTCCGAGCACTTGTCTGCAGGTGGCACTCGCAAATGCTCAGAGGCTGCATTGCAGGGCCGTGGGCGGGGGCATGACCCAGCGCTGCGCTGGCGCCGGGCGCGCTCAAGGCGAGGAGGGCGCACAAGGGAAGTAGTGGTTGTTCACGAAGAAAGTGCCGTTGTCGCCGAACAGGCCCACGGCTGGCACCATGTGGCACAGGCTGGAGGCCAGGCCGGTGGAGTACATGTCGTACACCGTGCAGGCGCGGGCAGGCCGCAGGCAGCAGACCGCGGCCGCGGCCAGCGCCAGCGTCCAGAGCCTGGCTCCCCCGTCCAGCATGCTTGCAAGCCCAGAGCCCAGCCCGTCGTCCTGATCGCAAACGGCGCAACTGTTCGCGAGTCTCTCCACTTCCCTGCGCACGTTCCTGTTCTCTTTTGCTTCATTTCCTGTTCTCACTCATCGAGGAACGCGGCACCCTTAGGTTTGAGCTGGCGAGGGTTGTTTCAAAAGCGGTTACCCTCTGATCTCGAGCCACAGCATAAACGCACAAGCTTGCAGAGCACTGCTCCGAGAGCAGTCGTGCTGCCGCTGCGCGCACATGGAATACATAGTGTTTACATTGCTGCAATATTGCTAGTGAGGGAGTGCAGACGGGCCTGATGCATGCGCTGCTGGCGTGGGCGGAGCAGCAAGGCGCTGTGTTCCCAAAGGTGGCGCCCAGCGCAGCAAATGAGCGCCGGCTGGTGGCTGCGGCAGACGTCGAGCCCAACTGTGAGTCACACTGCCGCCTTCGCCCCTGGTATTTGCTCACTCTCAGTCAGCATGTGCTGTTGCGTATATGCAGACTGTGTGGTGCGGGCTCGAAATACTGCGTAGTGCACTGTTGCAAGCACCTCGTGCGCGCCAGTGCTGTGCCCGCGTGTGTGGCAGGAGAGGCCACTCTGCATTCCACCACATGCATCCATCTAGCCAGCCGCGCGGCACGCCCTCACCGCTCCAGCGCCGCTCAGCACGCCCGCCCCCTGTCGCCGCCAGAGCCGCCCGCCCGGCCCCGGGCGCGACGGCCGCGCCGCGCCGCAGGCTGCGTCCTGCGCGTGCCGCAGCGCCTGCTGCTTCATGAAAGCGTCGCGCTGGCGGACGTGCGCTTCGGGGGCGCCTTCCGCGCGCTGCGTGCGGAGGCTGGCCCCGGCCTGGACGCGCGCGCCGCGCTCTGCCTGCTGCTGCTGCTGGAGCGCGCGCGCGGGCCCGCGTCCGCCTGGGCGCCCTACGTCGACGTCCTGCCCGACACCTATGGCGCGCAGCGCCGCTTTCTCAGCTCTGTCAGCGGAGCCAGCACTGTTGGCGTCTGTTCCTCTCGGCAGGCTGCGATCGAGGCGGGCTCAGCACTCCGCTGGCCTGCACCGCACGTTGCCGCGCTGCCTGTGCGGGTGCGCGGCGCCGAACGCGGCGCGCCGCGCTGGCGCCGCGCAGGCGACCCCACCTGGTGGAGCGCGGCCGACCTGGCGCTGGTGGAGGGCACGCGCCTGGGCGCCGCGGCTGCTGCGCACGCTGCCGCGCTGCGCCGCCTGGCGGCCTGGCGCGACCGCCTGCTCGAGCTGCACAGGTGCGCCCATGCGCCCGGCTACCCTGCCTCTACCCTAATCCTGAGCGCGGGGAGCCCAGTCCGGCCCTCAGCACGGGATGGTGCTGCGCGGCACCGCACCGGCGGCCGGGTTCGTGCGCGGGCGGGTCGGCGGGACTGGCCTGGGTCTGCCGGCCTGGACGCGGCGGCCGCCGCGACCGCTGTCGTAGGCTGTATGGGGGCGTTCGGCCCAGAGTGAGGTCCAGCGCGTGTCGCTGCCTTGCTTGCGCCAAGCCAGTGTACTCAGATTGCCGCTCGCGTAGCAAGCTGAGCGGCGCGTGGCCATGCACGCCCTCCATAGCCTGCTTCTGAGGACGCGTTTGCATCACAGCTGCTGGTAGCACCTGAGCACTGCGCCACTCACCGCGCCAGTCATTTGCGGCCGCAGGGAACTGCATTCGGGGCCCCTGCCGCCGGAGGGCCGCTGGGCCTGGGCGGCGAGCGCGGACGCCGTGCGCTGGGCGCGCTCCGCCGTGTGGTCCCGCGCGTTCAACCTGCGCTGCCTGGGTGCGGCCGCGCCCCCCCCCGAAGCACCCACCGCGGTCTGCCGCCTCGCCTGCGCGCCGGCACGCGCGGCGCCCAGGCGGGCGTGCGTGCTACTGCCCGCCGCCGACGCGTGCGCGTCGCGGCAAGCCCGCCGCCATTGCCGGCCGCCCTGCGACCGCCCAGCGCTGGGCGCGGCAGGCGCGGAGGGCCGCGGCGGCGTTGCACTGGTGCCCGTCGCGGACATGCTGGACCACGACCCGCACCGCCACGTGGCGTGGCATGCCGGGCGCGCGGGCGACGAAGACTTCCAGTTCATCGCGCGCGCGGCCGTGCCGCAGGCGCGCGCCCCGCGCCGCCGCGCCCGGCCGCCGCGCCCGGCCGCCGCGCCCGGCCGCCGCGCCGGCCGCCGCGCCGCGCGGCCGGTCCCGCATCGCAGCGGGTCGCATGGCGGGGGCGGGCCGGGCGGCTGATGCGGGCGTGCGCTGCGGGAGTACCGGCGTTTCATGGTTGCCGGTGTCAGAAAGGGCTAAGGTCTCAGGCGCTTCGGGCGCTGCGGCGTCCCAGGGGGCCCTTCCGAGCGCGCGCGCCCGGCTCGCGCCTCAACTTGATGCTAACAGCGATGCAGTAAGTGCTATAGAAATGCACGCCCGGCTCACGCGGGCGCGGCGCGGCCGTACAGGGCGGCGAGCTGCGGAGCAACTACGGCCACAAGTCGGACGAGGAGCTGCTGGCCGGCTACGGCTTTGCGCTCGGCCCAGCCAACCGCGCCGATTTCTTCCACATCGCGCTGCGGCTCGGCGCTGGCGCCGCGGGCGCGTCCCGCGCACGCGCCGCGCCTCATGGCCCCATGCGGTGGGTTGGCTTTGCGCGCTCGGGCGCAGCCCCGCACGCAGCACATGCGTCAGTTCCGCTCCCGTCGCTGCTACGTTACAGGCGACAGGCTGTGCCGTTGCATGAAGCGGCCGTAGCTCAGGACGGTGTGCACTCCTTGCGCTGTGCGACCCGCACGGCCCGGCGTGCGGCAGGCGAGGGCGCGCCCGACGCGGACGACGCGGCGGAGCGCGCGCAGCGCCGCGCGCTGCTGGCGCGCCTGCGGCTGCCGCTGTCGCACTTCCCGACGGCGGCCGCGCCGCTGCCGCGCGGCCTGCTCGCCGCGGCCGCGCTGTGCTGCCTGCCGCAGGCCGCCGCGTACGAGCTGCTGCTGCGCGCGCCTGCGGCGGCCGAGCCGGTAACCTTAACGCTAGTAATGCAGGAAAATGCGCCTTCTCTGGAAAATTACAGCCTGAGAGATAGAGGTTTAGAAGTCTATTTGCCCGGCGCAGGCCGTTGCGAACGGCGGGCTGGGCCAGGCCGGCGCGGGCGCAGGCGGCGCCGGGGGCGCGGCAGAGGGGGCTGGCAATCGGTGGTACATCGTAGCGGTGTCGCCGGGGTCGGCCGGCACGGCAGCCAACGCGGCGGAGCTGGCCGACGGCTCTGTTGGCCCCGCTGAGCGGGAGGCCTGCTGCGCGGGCGCCGCCGCCTGTGCGGGCCAGGCCCAGAGTGCCCTGCATGCGGCCGACGACCCCGCTCGGGCGCCGCCTGGCGCGGTGGCGCCCGACCAGGCGGTGCCCTGCGCGCCCTCCGCGCAGCTTGCCGCCGTGGCCGCGCTGCGGCGCGAGGCGGCCGCCAAGCGCGCCGCGATGCGCGGCGCCGGCGAGGCCGCGGCCGACCTCGCCGCCGCGGACGCCGCCGACGCGCCGCCGGCCACCGCGTGGGGGCCGCGCGGCGCCAGCCCGGACAGCAGCGCGCCGCCCGCGCCCGCCCCCGCTGCGCCCGTTCCGGGCGCCTCCCCGGGCGAGCCCGCTGGCCCTGATGCGCCGCGCCTGTCGGGCAGCGCGCGCGCCATGGCGCTGCGGTACCGCGCCGGCCAGAAGGCCGCGGTCGCCGCCGTGCGCGCCGCGCTGGGCGCGCATGCGGGGCACGTGGCGACCGCGGCCGCGGACGCCTCCGCGCGAGTCTGGCGCCCCGCCGAAGAGCCTGGCGGCGCCGCTGAGGGCGGCCTGGACGCCGCGAGCGATGCGGCCGCCGGCTGGGGCGCCGAGCTGGCGCGTATGGGCGTCACATGCCCACGCATGCGCGAGGTCTGCCCGAGCGGGCGCGCCACGGCTCGCTCCGCCCCCCTGCTTGTGCGCGCGCTCCCGTAAAGCCTGTGCGGTTTGCATCGCGGCGTGCGCCTTTATCCGCGCATGCCCGTGCGCCCAGGCTGCTTGAAAGACAAGCCGCTGCCGCGCACCAACCCACCAGTGCAAGCCTGTGATCACTGCAAATAAACATATTCTCAGAAACATGGTAGGGTAGGGCAGGGTGTATAGACTGGTTCCACAGACAGGCAGGCAGCAGGCCATGGCGCCTGGCCCGCAGGCCGGCGCCCGCCCCCGCCTGGCACCGGCACCGCGCTGACTTCTCCTGAGTGCAGGCAGGCTGCCTGCGACCGCTCGCGGCCGTGCGCAGGGAGCCGGGCGGCACGGCGGCGGCACCCGCACCCTGGCGCGCTTGGCAGTGGGGCCTGACCGTCACGCGCGACGCGCGCCCGGGCGACGTTCTGGCCGCCGTGCCCGCTGCGGCTGCGCTCTTTGCGACCGACCGCGCCGCGCTGGTGCAGCAGCTGGCAGCGCTGCGGCTGCGGCAGCTGGGGCTCCTCCCGGCAGCCGCGCCGGCGCCCGCCGCGGGCAACGCGGCCGGCGGCGCGGGCGGCAGAGGCGGCAGCCCCCGCGCGCCTGCGGGCGGCGGCGGTGGCAGCGGCGCCTGCGGCCGGCGAGGTGAAGACGCGGAGCCTGCGGAGGCAGGCGCGGGGGCCAGGGAAGAGGGCGGCGGCGCCGCGAGCGCCGGGGCCTGCGGCGGCACGGCGGACGCGAGCGGGCATGCGGCGTACGCTCGCGGCGCCCCGCATGACGCAGGGCGGGCTGCGGGCGGGGACTGGGCGGCGGCGGCGCTGGCGGCGCACCTGGCGGCCGTGCTCCCGCCGCCGCTCGCGCTGCGGCTGGCGGGCGGCTCCGCCGAGGCGGGCGCGCTGCGCGAGGCGCTTGCAGGCGCGGTACCTTGCGTGCTGCAGGGTGGCGCCCTGATCCATGCTGATCACAGGCGATGCGTACGCCACGTGCGTTCAAAACAGCGCACAGACGGCCGGAGGCGCTCCTGGGAGACCAGGAGCGCGGGGTGTATGTTCCGCCCGGTGAGACATGGTCCCTGCCACGCCTGTTGGACGTGACAGCAAGCAAAGACAGCTGCGAAGCCCGCACCAGCGCACCTGCACGCCGCGCTGGTGATAAAGTGCGGGGCGCCTGCCTCCGGCTCGCAGCTGTCGGTCTGAGGCCGCGCGGCAATGCCCCCACCAGACCCAGCGCCCCTGGTCGCTCTTGCGCCCTGCCCGGCGCCTGCATGCGTTGCTGCGCCCGCGCGCAGGCACGCCCGCGGAGGCCGCGCTGCAGGGCCAGCTGGCGGAGCTGCAGGCCGAGTGCGCCGCGGCCGCGCCGCCCCTGGCGGCCGGCGGCGGCGCGCCGCGGCCGCAACTGCTCGCTGCGCTGGGCTGGGCGGGCGAGTGCGTGCGCCGCGGCGCGGTGGCCGGGCCGCCCGGGCGCGGCGGCGTGGCGCTGCTGCCCGTGGTGTGCGCGCTGCCGCAGGCGCGCCCCCCGCGCAGACACGCCGGTGCGGCTGCGAGCGCGCACGGCCCGCAGGAGGCTCAGCACGCACGCGGCGCCGGCACAGTGCATGCATTACACTTGAGAGCAATCCAAGGGGGCGTATCTTGCCCCTTGTCCGGTAGGGTAGGGTTATGGTTAGGGTTTTCCTATCCTGATCTGGCACCCCGTCCGCCGACAAGTCCGGCGGCTGCGCAGGAGCTGCTGGGCGCGGTGGCGGACCTGGCATGGGCGCCGGACGATTCGGAGGCGTGGCTGCTGGCTGCGGCGCCGCTGCGCGCGGGGCTGCGCCTGAGCGGCGCCATCGGCTGTCTGGGCGCGTCGCACGAGAGCCTGCTGCTCAGCCACGGGTTGGAAGCCGTCGCGGCGGCCGCGGCGGCAGGCGCGCCCGGTCTCGTGGCTGGCTGTGCAGCAATGAGACCTGGGCTGCATGTTCGCGCATGCCTGGCACTGTGTGCACCATGTGGCGGCTGTGCAAGCCCATGGTGGACACCAGGTCAACGCTCAGCTGCTGCAGTCATGGGCGCTCGCCAAGAGCGAGGCGTCCGAGCCGGACAGGGCATTCGCCGCCAGCAAAGGGCCGTTGCAGCGCCGTGTGGCGCCGGTATAGAGCGGCCAAATCACTTGCGGGTGGCATATTTGATCCCCCTCATCAGGCGCTCTGACGGTCCAGGCGTGATGGCGGCCTCTGACGGTCCAGGCGCTGGCCAGGCGCGGTGGTGGTGCCCGAGGCGCTGGGCGGGCGCGTCAGCTGCGACGTGTTTGAGATCTGCGTGGCGCCGCCCGAGGCGGAGGCCGCGGAGGGAGCCGAGGGAGCCGTGAGCCAGGAGAGCATCCTGACTGCCAGCGGCCTGGGCCAGCAGCACTTCATCGGGCCGGACTGCAACCTGGTGGGCGCCCAGCATGCTCCGCCCTTCGCTGCGTGGCTTTGCAGAGTGCGATCTGCGTCCGCGCATCGTCGCAGTATCCTGTCTGCCTGGCAAATGACGACCAGACTCTTTGCTGCAGCCCCGTGCATGCTTGGCCCAGCGCTGGGACGCCCTCGTGCTGGCGCAATGTGCGCTGCGCGCCCCGCAGGAGCGCCTGCTGGCCGCGGTGGCTGTGTGCGCGGCCGACGGCGACGCGCTGGAGGCCGCCGGCGCGGCGGCGCTGCCAGCGGCCGCGCCGCCGGCGGGCGGGCCTGCGGCCGAGCGCGCGCTGGGCGCCGCCGCGGCCGGCGCGGAGGCCGCGGAGGAGGCGGCGGCGCAGGCGGCCGCGCGCGCGCAGGGCGCGTTCGCGGCCGCGCTGCTGCGGCCGCCGGGCGCGGCGCGCGCCGCGCGGCGGCACCTGCGCGCGGTGCTGCAGGGCGCGCGGTGCGCGCCCCCCGGCGCCCTGGCTGCTTTGAGACCCCCTGGCACGCTGCGCCAGCCGTGTCCTGGTTGGGTCGCCCTGCTGCGCCGCCAGAGCTCCTGGCGGCCACGCTGTCCCAAGCGATTCGAACAAGCGTGGCCGAGAGAGGTTGCTGCGTTGCAAGCCGCGCGCTCGACTGCCTCCGCCGGCTGCCGTGCAGGGACGAGCTGGGCGACGGCGCGCTGGCGGGGGGCGCCAGCCGCGGCGAGCCCGCGTCGGCCGCGCTCCAAGGAGCGCAGCGGTATTCTGATGGCCTGCGCGGCATCCTAGATGGCAGCCTGCGCACCCTGCGAGAGGCGCAGAGGAGAGAGGGCAAGAAGCGGCAGCTGGGCGCGGCGGGGTAGTCGGCAGGGCGCCGTGCCATGCTCCTGTGCCGCCGCTGCAGCGCTCGTGCTGCTGTGCGATGCGCGCGCCGCGGCGCTCCGTCCAATGCAACAGGAACTGCCCTAAAGTCCAACGCTCACGACGGCCCGAAAATGCCAGGCACAAGTGTACATGCAAGGCGCTCCCGCCGCCTGGGGTATGAAGCACGCGCAAGCCGGGCGCAGCCATGCCAACTGCTCCGATAAACATGACGACCATGGCGTATCATGCACGGCTGCACACCGTCCGTTTGACTGCGGGCGTACGCAGTGCGCAGCGGCGGTCCATGCCAGGCTGCACAGGCACTGAAGTCTGCCTGTTCTGGAGGTGACTGTGGTGCAACGCATTCCCAGCCCTGCCTTGCTCGCTATTGCACATGTGCCGCAGGTGCTGCACATGTGCAAATTTCCTTCGACCCTGCACAGCCTGCAAGGCTCGCAGCCGCTCTGACGACAAGCACGCCTCCCACCTGCCGGTCACATGGACAGCCGCTGGGAGCGCTTCGCATGCGCGTGCGGCGCCGCGCCCGCCTCCGACGCCCGGCCGGCCGCGCCCAGCGGCACCCCGGACGGCGACGCCGCCGTTTCTGCGTGGCCCTGTGGTGCGCTGTACGGCGGCGGGCGGTGTGCGGCCGGCTGCTTGCTCTGCCCCAGCCCTGGGCTCGCCGCAGCGCCGCCGCCACCGCTGCCGTGCGGCGGCGCGACAGCCACCACGCTGACCGCGGCCGAGGCCGTCGGCGCGTGCGCCGGCTCCGCGCCGCCCTGCGAGTGCTGCGACGCGCGCCGCGCGGCCGCAGGCGGGTGCGCCGACGCGCCCGCGGCGATCGAGCGGCGGCCGTGGCCCGCGTCGGCGTGCGCGCCGGGCGCCGGCGCCGGCGCGGGCGTGGCGTCCAGGAAGGCCAGGATGAGCGTGCAGTCGTCCACCACGTCGCCCTCCTCGTCCAGCCACTGCTGCCGCGCGGTCGCCACCTGCGCGCCGCAGGGTCCAGGGCTCTGCGATCGCAGCCTGCGCGCGCAGGGTCTAGGCTTCTGCCAGGCCCACGCGGCAGGGTGCAGGGTTCTGCAGCCGCCGCCTGCGCGCCCCGCACCCCGCCGCCCGGCGCCCGGGCGGCGTACCCGTCCCTCCAGGTGTCTTCTTCATCAAGTGCCCGATCCCATGCATCCGTGACCCGAGGCGGCGCAAGGCCTGTCATGACCTGCTCAGCTATACCTCTGTCCTCAGGCGCCCTCTGCCGCCCGCATGCCTCCACAGCCTGCCCGTGAGTGCTGTAACCTATTGTAAGTTGCTATTTTGTATGGCCCGCTTGGCTGGCATGCTGGGAGTCTGCACGCTGCAGGTTGTGCAGCAAGCGCGGCTCACGAGCGATGCAGTGCTGCGACCTGGGCAGCACACCACAATGGAGACCGGGTATGCAAGCATGCACCGGGGAGGGTGGCGCACGATGTGCTGTGCGATGTCCTGCGGGGCCTCCCCGCGCTGTGCGCGCTCGTGCACCGTCCGCACGATCTGGTCTATCTGCGCGCGCGGTTCCACGCCGCCTCTGACGCATGCAGCAGTGCATGCGCGGTCTCAGTCTCAACATGCGCGCGGCAGCGCCCTCTGTGCCGCCGCGCATGGCGTCGGCTGACCCGGGCTGCCGCCGCGTGGCTCACAAGCTTACTAGCGGTCAGGTCCGTGTGCGCTTGCAGAGAGGCCGGGCGCAGAGACCCACGGAGTCTCACAGATGAGTGGCACACGTCTCTGCAGGACCCTCCGGCACGACGCGCCGCGCAGCCCAATCGGCCTGCCAGCCGAGGCGCCGCCGCCGCGGGCGCGCGCCTCCATGAACTCGAACACGCCGTCGCTGGCGAGCAGGAGGTAGCGGTCGGCCGGGCCGAGCGCGACATCCACCAGGTCCGGCTCGTCGGTGACGCCGACGGTCGCGGCGAGCGCGTCGCCGAACGCGCGCGACATGCTCAGCCCCGGCGAGTCGGCGGTCGCCAGCCACACGCGCGGCGGCCCGACCGGCACGCCGTTCACGCGGAACGGCTCGATGCGGCCCTGTGGTGGACGCCATTAACCTTAACCTTGTACCCTATGCACCCTACATAGAGCAGCGGCCAGCGCCTCCGCTGGGCGCTGGCTGGACCATGCTGCTGCTGCAACGCAGGACGCGCGTCACGCCTGGCGCGAGCGGCGGGCCTGGTGCGCGCGTATGCGCGCGGCCTCGGCGGGCGCGTCCGGCTTGTGGTCGCGGGTGAGCGGCACGGCGGTCGCGGCGCCCGCCGCGTCCACGCGCCCGAGGAAGCAGCGGCTGTCGCCCACGTTCGCGACCAGCAGCCGCCCGCCCGCCTGGCCCACCCCGGGTCACACCCCTCCGGCACGGACTTTGAGTCACTGCCAGGGCCGCTGTGGCATCCGTGCGACAAGCAGGACGCAGCACGGAAGGGCGGTCAGCCTCCCTGCGCGCACTGTGCGCACGCGCACGCGCCGGCCAGCCTGAGGCCGAACGCGGCGCCCGTGCGACAGGGGCGGAGCGCCGGGGCGCGCCTGCGCCAGCGCGGCCACCACCGTGCTGCCCGACAGGCTGCAGTTGATGGTGGGTGTGTGCATGACCGCGCGGTTGCATTCGGCGAACTGCGCGCGCAGGGCTTCAGGGTACCGCCGCGCCTGCCGCTGCGCGCGTGCCAGACTCACCCCCTCGCCGCCGCTGCCATGGCACGCATGCGTGTGGAGAAACGCGCATGCGCCTGCCGTGCCAGGATGCAACGACCTGCCTGGCATGCCTGATGGGCTGTGCCGCCCTGCATATTATGACGTCCAGGAGCAAACATGCGTGCATGCCTTCGGTCGGCAGCTGCGCTTGCCCCCAACCAGGGCTGCCCCCAGGGCGGGCGGGCCGCGCGCCTGGAAGTCCGGGCACTCGGCGAGCAGCTTGGGCAGCCGCGCGGCGATCGCGTTGGAGACCTTGCGCCCGTCCAGGCCGTGGCCGTCGAACACGCCGAACAGCGCCGTCGCGCTGCCGCCCAGGAACTCGTCCGCCAGCCACGAGTCCTGCGCGCTTAGATGCAATAGTAACACAAGGACGGTGTCTTCCGCGCACAGCGACGTCTGGCGCTGCTCTGGCGACAAAGCCGACTCGGCAAGGCCCCGCGTGCGCGGCGCGCCTGGTTGTCCTTGTCAAAGCCGCCGGGCTCCATGCCCGGCTGCGTGCACATTGCGTAGCGGATCCGCAGGCTGCTGCCGCCCTGCGGCGCGTGCGGCGCGCGCCGTCAGCGCGCGCCGCGCGACCAGCCGTGGCCGCCGAGCCCGCGTCGCAGGCCCCGCGCGGTGGCGCGCTCGCTTGCCAGCCTGCTGGGGCGCCGGCAGCGGGGCCGGCAGGTCTCAGGGAGGCGGCGGCGTCGCACCTGGCCATCAAGCACCACCGTGCGCTCCTCCGGCAGGTCGGACAGTGTGCTAAAGGTGCCTGCGGGGGCACGCGCCTGAGCCCCGCGGCCGCGCCTGGCCGGCGGCAGATGGCCTGCGGGGCGCTCGGGCCGGGGGGTACGCACGCTCCCTGAGCTTGAAGCCGTTCTGCGCCTGCTGTGGCGGCGCCTGCAGCGTGGACAGGTCTGTGAGCCGCCGCGCGATGGCCCTGCGCGCGGGTGACGCGCTCTCCTTCCTCGTGGTCATAATGGACGCTCGCAGGCTGGGTGCAAGAGTGTCGATGGATGGAAGAGAATGGGGAGTGGTTCCAGGGTAACGCAGAGCAGGGTTCTGCGCTCCATCGCTAAACAAGTTTGAAAATTGTCGGTTGCAACGGTCTACATCACTGTATTGGAGACCTGTGGACACTGCAGGACGCCAGCATTGTGGTCTTCCTGAAGAAGCTCTGCGAGGAGTCTGGCAGCGTGTCACCAAGGGACGCTGCACAAGACATAACAGGCTTGTGCTGTTTCCCTTGTCAGTGTGCCTCGACCCAGCTGCTCTTCTGACATCCACGCCTTGACACACGCTGCAACACTCCTAGCGAGCACGTTGTGCGCACACCACCTAGCTTCTAACCGGGAAGTTACAGAAAAAAAGCATGACGGTACGGCTGGACAGAACTAATGCACGCCGCGCCCGTGCCGGCAAGCGCTGCCTGGTACAGTCTTACTGTCACCTGGACACGTGGCACGAGCCTGGTAAGCGGCGCTTGGCCGCAGGCCCAGCAGTACTCTGCACCAGCTCCCCTCCCTCCAGCACACAATGCATCACAGAGCCGTGCACCATAGCACCAGGAATTCTGGCTGCGCATGGCTGCAAGCCCGTCCATATGCCAAGCTGCGGCCCGCGGCATTTGCCAAATGTATGGCCAAGGCAGCCGGTGCCAGAGGGTCTCCTGGGCCTCGGCCCCAGGCAGCTCAGGAGCCGACGCGCTGCGCATGCTGCCCCGCTCGCGGCGCGCCGTACAAGCCCTCGCCGAGCGAGAGCCTCGTGCCCGCGCGCGGCGCCCCGGCAGCCCGCGCGCGCGCCGCGCACGCCGCGCGCCGCCGCGCGCCGCACGTCTGAACCCTTAATCGACACAAGCCCAGAAGCGACCGCCCTTCAACTAGTGGACGCCTAGAGCTTGGCGCGCGGCGCGGCTGCGTCCAGGATGGGCTGCAGCTTGAGCGCGAGCGCCATGCTGCCGCCGATCTTCAGCTTCCGCATCAGGAACGCCTGCGCGCGCACGGCCGTCACGTCCTGGGCCGACAAGGTGGGGTCCCTTACCCTAACCCTATGCGGCGGTCATGGACTGCGCCTTCCACCCGGCTGGCTCAGCAGCGGCGCTCCGGATACGCCTCGGGCAGAGCGGCAGCCCTGCACGAGTGCATGCTGCGACAAGCGCCCGGGGTCGGCAACGGCTAGCCGTTGCGCCTTGAACGCTTCGTAGACACCAGACCAGTCCACACTGACTCAAGGAATATCTGCACCAGGACACCCTGGCCACGCCGCGCGGCGGCGGCCTCCGGCCCGCGAGCGCGCAGGGGCGCGGGCCGGCGGGCGGGCGGCGCGCCTGCTGCGGGCCCATCTTGCCCATGACCAGCTTGACGAAGTTGTCGTCGGAAATGGTGAGCGTCAGGTCTGGCTTGCCCTCCGGCGCGCCCGAGCTCACCTTGCGCTGCCCCGGCCGCAGGTCCAGCGTCCACTTTTCGCCGTCAATGTCGAAGACGACCAGGCCCTGCCGCGCCGCGCGCCCCGGGCGCGTCAGCGCTCCGCCGACGCCGCCGCCGCGCGGCACCGCACTGGCGCCGGCCGGGTATGCACCGTCAAGCTCCAGAAGACAGCAAACTGGCGCGTCAGGGGCCGGGTCGCAGCAGCAGAGCGTGCAGGCCTTTGGCCTGTCTGCGTTACCGCTGCCTTGGACCTAGTTCCAGGGCGTCTCCTGCCCGGTGGCAAAGCCCTCCGGGTGCGGCTGTGCACGCCAGACAACCAGGAGCACCCAGACCACTGGCTGCTCTTTCATGTTCGGCACGAGCGTGGCACTCCTTCGGTGAGCAGCTCTTTGCAATCAAAGCCCACAAACACGTACAGCGCCACAAAGTGCTCCTGCGCCCGTTGTCAAGTGCAGGGACCAGCACCTACCATTTGCAGACACCCCCTGCTACACAGCTGCGCAACTGTTCGTTGTCTGTCACAGACCAACCAGCGAAGCCGCTGCCACCCCTTTGCAGCACAACAAGCAACAGCTGCCCTGCCCAGGTTCAGCAAGCGGTAGCACGGGCGGCCAACCTTCATCTTTCCGGCCAGCTCATCGCCCTCGCCGCCCTGGATCGCCTTGTCCAGCTGCTCGAACAGAGCGGCCGCCTGCTTTGGCTTCGCCATCTTGTGCGGCCCGGCCGTGCTGCTGGAAGGGAGCTGCAGTCCTAGCACCCCGTAGGACGCACTTCCTTGTCAAATGGAAAACGTGGGGGAGGACTGAGCCTGCTGCTGCTGCTCTGGGGCAAATTGAGGCACAACCTACTTGCCAGGTCACCAGGGGAAGAGAAAAGAGGAAGAGGAATGAGCTTGCTCGCTAGAGAGTGCACAGGTGCTACCTGCGGGCCCGCTGACAGGCCGCGCCGCAATGGCGGACGAAGCGCCGCTGGTGTTCGCGGCGCGGCGCGACCCCGTGCGCGACGGCAGCATCTTCGGCCTGCTCCGCGCCGACGCCGCAGCGCCCGCTGCGCCTGCGCCGGCAGCCACGCCGCAGGCCACCCTGTGCGCACCCGCGTCCGGCATTGGACTCATGTAGTCACCTGAAGATGTCGAGTCCCGTGGTGGCCGCCCTCGCCCTCGTGCGCCTGGTTTTATGTGGTGCGTGGCCGCAGCACGACCGCGTGCGCGGGCGCGAGCAGGGTGCGCCCCGTTGCCACGCCGGCAGCGCAGCTGGCGACGCCGCTGGCGCTCGCGGCCGCGCCGCCCAGCGGCGACGCGCAGCGCGGCTCCAGCGCCAAGGCGTTCAACCGCAGCGAGGTCGCGCGCGCGATCCGCGCCAACTTCGACTCGCTCGTGCGCGCCAGCCCGCTCCCGCGGGTGCGCCCCGGCTGCATGCCAGCCTCGCTCCGGCCCCGTCACGTTTGCAAAGTCGGCACCTGTGTCCACTTGTACCGTAAGTCGGGCCTCCTGCTGTGGTGTCCAGACACGTGCTCTGACGGGGAGAGCGTCATGTCCAGCCCGGCGCTGTGCGCTCCTGTGGTGATTAACCTGGCTGCACCCGGGCACCCGCTCGGCGTGCAGCGCAGGGTGCCCACCCTGCTCACCTTGCCCTCCGCTCGCGGCCCTGGGGAAGGGTCGGGGCAGCCTGGATGAGCTGAGGCCCGCGCGTCGCGCCGCGCAGGCGGTGGAGCAGACGGTGCTCCAGCTGCGGCAGGGCACTGCTCAGGTATCACTCGGGGTACCGCCCCCGCGCGCAGGCGGTGGAGCAGACGGGGGTCCCGCTGCGGCAGGGTACTGCTCAGGGTATATGATCAGGGCACTCAGGGTACCGCCCCCGCGCGCAGGCGGTGGAGGTGCTGGTCAACCCGCACGGGCGGCTCGCTGCGGACACCGCCTGGCCGGCCTGGGCGTCGCCGGCGCCCGCCGCGGCGTGCGGCCCGGCAAGCGGCAGTCCAGCGGGGCCCGCGGCCAGCCCCCTGAGGCTCTGCGCGCCGGGCGCGCCGGCCTGGGCGTCGCCGGGGCCGCCCGCGGCGGGCGCCTGGGCGGCGGCCGCCGTGGCCGGGCGCGGCACGGCCGCGTGGGCGCCCGCCGACGCCCGCGCCCCGGCGCCGGCCACCGCAGGCTGCCCTGCACCGGGCGGCCTGCAGGCGCGCGGCGCGCCCGCCGAGGACCGCGTGCCGCCGGGCGCCGCCGCCGCGCCGCCGTCTGCGCCCGGCGCGCGCCCGGCGTGGGCGGGCGCGCGCACGCCCGCGCCCACGTGGGCGGCGGGCGACGCGTCGCCCCCGCCGGCTCGCAGCGCCTTCCGGCAGGTCACCCCGCGCTGCCGGGCGGCGGCGCCGGACCCGCCGGGCGGCGCTGTGGTGCCGGTGCGTGCTGCGGGCAGGGATGCAGGCGCCGCGCCGCCCCGGGACAAGACTGCGCTTGAAGCTGCTGCGTGCTTCCCATGCCCGGCAGGCTGGGGGGACGCCGGCGCGGGCGCTGGCACGGGCGGCGCGGGGCTGCTGGGTCCCGGTCAAGACGCGCGGCCTGCCGCGGCTGCCACGGTCGTGGCCGCGCCGACGGGCGCGCGCCAGCTGAGCCTGCCCGGGCCCCTGCCCGACGGTGACGGCAAGGGCGGCGGGGCCGGCGCCACAGGCGCCGGCGGCGCCGCGCGCGGCGAGGGCACGCCCGCGAGCTCGGGCGCCGCGTCGCCGGCGGCGTCGCTGGGCGGCCGGCCGCGCAGCCGCGACCCGCGCCTGGCGCCCGCCTCGCCCGTCTCGGGCGCGTCTGGCCCGGGGCGCGCACCCTGGGGCGTGCAGCCGCTGCCGAGCGCGCTGGCGGCGTCGGCCAGCTCGCCCGAAGCGGCGTGCACGCCTGCCTCCGGCGCCGCAGGCGCCCGGCAGGCAGACGGCGCGCCCGCGGCCGCAGACGGCGCCCCCGCATCCGCACTCGCGCCCGCAGGTGCCGGTGGCGACGGTGCCGGGGCGGCCTCCAATGCAGACGGGCACGGCGGGACACTGGGCCGCCAGACAGATACAGCAGGCAGACGCGGCCTCCACGGAGAGCAGCCGGCGGCCGGCGGGGCCTGGCGCGCGCCGCGGCCGGCGGGAGCGCCCGCGAGCCCGCCGCAGCCGAGCGGGGCGGCGAGCCCGCCCGCGGAGCGCTTCCCGGCCTGCGGCAGCCGCGGCAAGCGCTCGCCGCGGTCGGCCGCCGCTCGCTCGGGCGGCGCGGGCGGTGCGGGCCCGGCGCGCCGCGCCGCCGCCTCGCCGCCCGCGCGGCCCCCTGCAGGGCGCGGCAGCGAGGCGGCGCCGTGCGCGCCGGGCGCTCCTGAGCCGCCCGCAGCGCCGCTCCCGCCGGCGCGGCCGCATGCGGGCCCGCCTGTTCCCGCAGCGGCGGACGCCCGGGATGGCGGCGCGGCGGAGCCGCGCCCGGCGTCTGTGTCGTCCGAGCGGACTGTCAGCGCGGACGCGCCTGGTGCTGCGGCGGGGCCAGGCCCTGGTGCTGGGCCGCAGGGTCCCGCGTCGCGCCCGGGCGGCGCGCGCGGTGCAGACGTGCAGGGCTCGCCCGGCGGCGGCAGCACGGCGGAGCCGAGCCAGGCGTCGAGGGGCCAGGCCTCGGCGGCCCTGAGCGGCCCTGGTCCGCCGCCGGCGCCGCACGGTGCGGATGCCGACCACCCGTCCGCCGGCCCCAGCGCAGCAGAGCCGGGCCGGGGCGCTGGCGGGCCGCCGCAGCCGGCGGCGCTGAGCCGCAGCACCGCCGAGCACGCGCCCGCCTCAAGCGTTGCTGCCGCGCACGGCGGCGCGGGGTCAGCGCCGCCGGCCGGGAGCCCGCCCGCGGCTGGGCGCAGTCGCAGCAGAGAGCGGGCGGAGGAGGCGGGTGGCGGAAGGCAGGACGCGGGCGATGACAACCTGCAGGGAGCTGCCGTGGCAGGGCTAGGGTTGGGGTCGGGGGAGCGGCAGGCGGGCGAGGTCGCGCAGGCGGCGGCGCGCGGCGCGGCCGAGGGCAGCCGCGCGTCCGCGCAGGCGGCCGGCGGGGGTCCCGCGGCCCTGCAGGCGCCTGCCGAGCCAGCGGCGGCGGAGCCGCGGAGCCCCGGGGATCGGCAGGGTCCTGAGGGCCAGCAGCCGCCGGAGGAGCGCGCGGCGGCGGCCCATGGAGCGGCGGAACGCAGCGATGACGGGGACGCCCAGGGCGCGCGCGGACCAGCATCCGGGGACGGGCGGCAGCCCAAGGGCGGCGTCGCGGCGGCCGCAGGGGGGCCCGGGCGAGGACGGCAAATGCGCGGCGCGTCGCTGGTCTTCTCCGCACGATGCTTGGTGCCTGATGCGCTGTGCACAGTGGTGATGCTGCGAGGGCGGTGCGCAGCAGGCCGCCCAATGTCAGGCCCGCAGCAACGACCTCTGTGCCGACACGCGCGCTGCGTGCGCAGGCGAGGCCGCGCAGCGGCCGCGCGCGAGCGGCCGCGTGCGCGTGGCGCCGCTCGCGTACTGGGCCAATCAGAGCCTGCGGGCCGACCCGCTCAATGGCGGCGCGTTTGCCGTGCACGCGGGCTTCAAGGACCAGCTGGCGGCCGCGGGCATGCCGGGCCTTCGCGTGGCGCCGGCCGGCGCGGCGCGCGCCCCGCGCAAGGTCAAGCGCGAGCCGACGAACGAGGCCGCCCGATCGGGCCCACCGGCGTCCGGCGCCGCAGCAGCTGAGCGGCCGGGCGCGGTGGGCGGTGCCGGTGCGGCGGGCGGCAGTGCGGCGGGCGCCGAAGGGCAGGCCCCGACCCCCGGGGCCGGCGTCGACGCGGGCCCCGCGCCCATCGTCAAGCGCGGGCCTGGGCGGCCGCGGAAGCACCCCATTGCGGCCAGACCGCCGGCGGCGCCGGCCGCCGCGGCGGCGTCCGCGCCTCAGGGCGCGCGCTTGCCGGGCGCGGCGGCGGCGTCGGCCGTGCGCAAGCGCGCGCGCGAGGCCGCCGCCGCGCAGGCGGCTGCCGCCGGCTCCCCCGCCGGCCCCGCGCTGGGCGCCGCGGCCGCGGCGGCGGCCGCGGGCGCTGCCGCCGCGGCGGCGGCCGCGGCGGCGGCCGCGGCAGTGATGGACTCGGCGGGCGCCGTCGCGCAAAAGCGGCAGTGCACGGGCGACCAGCACGAGCCTGCCAGGTCGCGCGGCGCGCCGAGCGGCGGCGGCGGCGCGGCGGACGGCTGCAAGGAGCCGGGCGCAGCGGGCGCGGCGCCCGGCCTGCAGGCAGCCGGTGCGGGGGCAGCACGCAAGCGCGCGCGCGCCGCGGGCGGCGGCTCCGATGCCGAGGCGCCCAAGACGCGCGCGCCCGCGCGCCGCGCGCCGCTGGAGCCCCGATACGTCGAGGTGCGCGCTGCCGGCCGGGGGCCCGCCTGTTGGCGCGGGAAGGGCGGCAGCGCCTGGCGCCTTTGAGACGCTGCCAGGCCCTTTGTGCTTGGCTGGGCCTGATGCGCAGAGTGGTCTGTTGGCACGGCAAGCCTGGCCTTGCTGTTGATTACCAACTCCTCGGCAGCGGCCGCGTGTTTGGAGATCCAAGCGTGCCCGGCCGTCGCCGCACGAGGGTCCGGCCAGGCCGCTGGCCCTCGAGCTTTGGTGGTGCAGCGGCCCCACTGGCAACTGTGACAGCACAGGCCCGCCGGAAGCGAGCGCCGCGCCGCGCGCAGGGCAACCGCGCGCCCCACGGCATGGCCTGCGAGGAGTGCCGGCGCCGTAAGAAGGGCCACTGCGGCACGGAGCGCGCCGTGCCCGCCTGCCTGCGCCGGCCGCCGGGCGCGGGCGCGCCGCCCGCGCGCGCCCCTGGGCGCCCGCGCGCCAAGCCGCCCGTGCGCCCGCTCAAAGCGGCCAAGCGCGCGCCTGGCGAGCGGCAGCGCACGTCCAGTCGCGATGCGCGCGCCGCCAGCGACGCTCCTGGCGCCAAGGCGGGCGCGCCGGCGCCGGCGCCGTCGGGGGATGGCACCCCGGCGGCGCCGCCGCGCGCGGCGGCGAGCGCGGCGGGCGACGCGACGTGCGGCAATGGCAGCGACGATGGCGACGACGGCGGGGGCGGCGGCGGGAGCGCAGTGATGGACCGGCGGGCGGAGAGCGCGCAGGAGGAGGACGACGGCGCGGCCGGCGGCGAGGGCTGGACGGAGGAGCAGGACGCCGCGCTGCAGGTGCCGGGCGCTCTGTGCCGGCGCGTTTGGCGCCTCGCTTTTCCTTGTCGCTGTCAGGTTATCGGGGACCTGTCAGGGGCGCCAGGGGCTGCAGGGCGGCCGGCGGCGCGCCCGAAGCCGCGCACAGCGCCCGCCGCCGAGCCGGCCGCCGCCCGCGCCGCGCCCCGAGCGCCCGCGCGCCGCATCGCGCAGCTCTGGCGTTGGCCGGCCGCGCCCGTCACGCTGGCCGGCCGCGCGCGTCACGCGGGCCGCGCGCCGCGCGCAGGCGGCGTGCACGGAGTGCGAGGAGCCGACGCGGCCGGGGTTCTGGGCGCGCGTGGCGGCGCACGTGCCCGGCAAGTCCGCCGCCGACTGCTTCAACCGCCTGTACGACGCCGTGCCGACGCCCGCGCCGCCGGCGGCCGCCGCGCGCCGCGCGGCCGCCGCCGCCGCCGCGCCGCTGCAACCGCCCGCGCTCACCACCGCGAGCGGTGCGCCTCGCCATGCCCGCCCGTCCTCCCGCGCGCTCGTTCGCAGGGTCCGCCACTCGCAGGGTCATGCAATGAGTACGCAAAGCTGCGGCCCAGCACAGCGCAGCGACCGCGCTGGGTGCGTGCAGAGCGGCGCCCCGCCGGCGGCGTGCGCGCCCGGGAACTGGGGCAGCGCCGCGGCCCTCTGCTTTGGCGCCAGGCTCCTCGGCCAGGCGGCGCGCGCCGCTGCAAGCCCTCCGATCGCGCCCGGGCTGTGCAACTGAGCGCGCGTCCTGCGCATGCGCGCAGGCCGCGCGCGCCGCGCGCCGGCGGCCACGCGCAAGTTCGCGCGCGCCGCACGCCGGCAGGAGCTTGCGGCCAACACGGCCGGCACGGCGCCCGCGCCCGGCGACGCGGCGCCCGAGCCCGGCGGCACGGCCAGGCCGGCGACTGCGCTGGACCGCCTGGTGGAGGTCATGCGCCGGCAGGAGCGCACCGACAAGTGCGCCGCCGCAGGTTTAGGGTGTAGGGTGGGGCACCTCCTCGTGCCGGCAAATTGTGTGCAGCCTTCTGTATTCACAGCCGCCTGGCCCGTGTTTGCAGAGTGCATGAGCTAGCGCCCGGACGCCTGTGCATGCCTCCCCGTGCTCGGCGGCGCCCGCGCAGCGCCCGGGCGGCCACGCTGCCCGCCCCGCGCGCCGCAGGTACATCGACGTGCTGCTGCGCAAGCGCGGGCCCGCGCAGTCCTGGGGCGCGCGCGGCGCCGAGGCGCCCGCGCCTGACGGCGGCGCCGCCGCCGGGGGTGCCGTGGCGGCCGCGCGCGCGGGCGCCGAGGGCGCCGCGCGCGAGGCTGCGGCGCTTGCGGCCGGCCGCGGCCCGGAGCCGCCGGACTCCGACGACGCGTCCGAGCGCGACCTGTACTTCTCCGACGGCTCCGCGTAGGGCCGCGGAGGCGCCCAGGCTGACAGCAGCGGCTGGACGCTGGCTGCCCCCGGCGCCGCGCGCCGTGCGCCGGCGTGCGGGGCGGGGGCGGCGCTTGCGCGGGCGACCGCACAGCAGGCGCGGCAGCGCGCGTGCGTGCCCCGTCGCTGCTCAAGTGCCGCAGAACGGTGCACCCGTGCAACCAGTGTGCTTACATTGTGTGAGTGGATGCTGGGGAGGCTGCCACAGGCCATGCGGGACTGCGCCGTGTTGAGGTTTCTCGAATCGGCTGCTTTGAAGGCTGGGTTCTCATAGAGAGGGGCCCCGGGCGTGCTCTCTGGCGCGGGCATGCGGCTGGGGCCATGGGCATGTGTACTGTGTAGCTAAGGGCAGGGTGCTTGAGCATGCAGCGGTCAGCGCGGGCTGGTCGTCTGGGTGTCGGCAGGCACGTGCCCAGCAGTGTGTTCACCGCTGGTAAGCGGCGCTGGCCCGCCTGTCTTGGGCGCAAGGCGCTGCCCCTGCATGTGAGTGCTGCAGCGAGGACTTGTCGGGGCTGCATATGCTGCGGCTGGGGATTTGTAAAGTGGACTAGTGTGTGTGAGCACTTGAGAGCAGTGTCCCCACCCGCCGTTGTTTGGAATGTTTGGAATGAAGTGCATGGCAGTTGTGCCGTGCGACCGAAGGACTGTGGACTTTGCTGTGGCTGTGAATGCGAATTGCGCGCATGCTGGCTATGTTGCACCGCGGTTCGCACATGCCAGAATTGGGGCAGGGCAGTGCACCCAACTGCCAGCAAGGGCATGGCATGATTAGCACGGCTACATATAGTAACACAGCTGATCAATAACCTGTACATGCATCAGAAACAGACAGCCTTGCTGTGCATTATACATAGTGGGCCATCACGTGGTGTCCCCAGCAACATGTACCAAATAAGACACGTCCTGAGCAATGGCTCAGCACAGCACACCTTCTGCGCAATTTCACGGAGGCAGGAGGCACCATTACTCCTGTGCCAGTGCGGGGCCACCCCGGGGCCATGTCAGCTCTGGCTGCCTGTGCACTCAGGACAGGGCTGAATCAGCCCGCTGTGCCGTACATGCACCGAGCCTCACGACGCCGCGACCGCGAGACCATGTGCGCAGACACTGGCCGACGAGTCCTTGCAGCGCCGTCCTGCGGCTGCACCAGCCACAGAGCTGCGCGCCTGTCACTCCCGCACCCTCCCAGCATGCGAGCACCCTCCTGACACCCAGGAGCGCCCAGACTCTGTCACTGCTCGGCCTGACCTCTAATTCACTGTTTACACAACACACAGACCCGGTCGTGATGGCAGGACACCCTGCCAGCAAGCAAAAATGGCAGACACCAAATGCTGTAACTGCGTGCGGAGCCCACCGCAGGAGCTACTCCGCCTGTACGAGAAAACGCCACGGACCAAGGATAGGGGCATGTTGTTGAGCACACATTCGGACAAGGAACATATGCGCAGGCACGCCGCTGCCGAGGGAGCCCGCCAGGACGCGGCGTGAGCGCAAGTGCTGCGCTGAGCACATACGTCGTTCGTCCCTCGGCCGCTCAAGGCGCCACTGCAATGCTCAAGTCAGCGATGCGCTCGGCGCCGCAAAGGCCAGCACATCGCTCTTAGATAGCACGGCTCGGAAACGCACTCCAGCAAGCAGTGCCTATACCCTAGCCCAAAAGGGTTGGGCGGAGCCGTGCAGGCCTGTGCAGTGGTACTGCACAAGCCATGGAGCTGTCACGAAGGTTGCATGCCAGACGCTCACGCGCAGACCGGCTGCAACTTTATTTCTGCGTAGGGTTTGCCAAGGAGGCGCGACCACGACCTGAAGGTTATCCCTACCCTAACCCATTCCCGCCAGTGACGGACCCGCTGCGCTGCCGCGGGCGCGCGCCGCCGAGGAGCAGCAGCAGCGCCGCAGCAGGCAGAGCCGCCCCCGTCTCAGCCCCGCAGAGCCGCCCCCGTCCCAGCCCCGCGGAGGGCGCCCGCGCACAGCGAAGACGCCCGCGTCCGCCCTGCCCGGCCTCAGGCCGCGGCGGGCGAGCTGTGCACGCGCAGGCTCGCGCCCTTGCCCGGCGAGGGCAGCAGCGGCTTTGCCTCGGCGCCCGCTGCCGCGTCCGACTCCGGCGGCGAGGCAACGGCGGCGGCGGCGGCGGCGGCTGCCTCGGCGGACGCCATCTTGGCGCGCACGCCCAGCCAGGAGTGCCAGGCGATGCCCGCGATCGCCAGCGCCACGCCCGCGGCCTTGACGGGCGGCCTGCCGGGACCCGCGCGGCCGGAGTCAGCACAGGCCTCCTGTCGGGCAAGCATACTGGGTGGTCGTTGGCAAGTTCTCATGTGGGCGGTCTGTGGGTTGGGACTTGCGGTGTGCGGCCGTGGCGGCAGGCCGGCTGATGCAGCTGGGCGGGCATGCCCACTCACGAGTGCAGCACCGGCAGGCCCGGCTGATGCAGCTGGGCGGCCATGCCCACTCAAGGGTGCACCGCCGGGCTGCGCTGGTTCCAGCGGGCCGCGACAGGCGGCCTTCGCTCTACGCCACGAGACTGGGCTTGGCATTCGCGGGTCCGGGCACGTAGGAGTCCATGCAGCAGGTGATGCACACAAGCTTGGCATACACAATGACATTGTGCCTGCCTGCCAGCATGCCACGGGAACAGTCCTGGCTGTCCTCCCGCCTATCGCGCCCTGCTCCTGCCGCGCCTGCATGGCACAGAGGGGACCCTGGCGCAGTGACAAGCTGCAGCGGCGGGGCCGCGCGGTGGCGCACATGCGGTCACCGAAGAGCATAACGCCGCCGGCCAGGATGAGCACCGTCTTGACGTGGCCGACCACGTTGAAGGTGACGCCGCTGGTCGCGCCGATCATCAGGAACATGGACAGGCTGACCAGCAGGCCCAGCGCGGCGCTGCCCGCGATCGCCGCCGCCGCCGCAAGCGTCATCTCGGCCCTGGCGGCCGCGCACGGCGGCTCAGCCTCTCTGCAGGCCTCTCCAAGGCTCCGCATCTCTGTCGCTTTTGCCATTGCGCGGCAGGGCTGACATGACGCTGGCGGCTGCCGCCTGAAGGAACACAGGAACGCATACAATGCGCTTGCCGACAACGAGGCGGTCTGCGTCACGGCACTTGATCTCTGGCAGGAGGTGCACACAGCCCACACGCGGATCTGGATGAGAGCGCCCCTGTCGGCTCTTATGCGGGGCAAATCAAAGGCGGCTCCGCGAGATATACACTCGGTGCAAGCGCCAGGCCACAGGCACATGCATGGAGGCCCTTCAGTGAATATGTGCGCACATTGCATGGGCAGGGCTGCAGAGCCCGTTCTACGCGCGCGCACTCCATGTGCGCCCTCTGTGTGCAGGAACCGCGCGGGCCCGCACCTGAAGAAGTGCAGCACGGTGCCGGGCGCGCCGGTGCGCAGGCCCAGCGGCTCGCACAGGGGCACGAGCAGCGCGAGCAGGCCGGCCGCGTAGGGCGCGTACGCGTGCATCAGCTGCATCGACCCCGCGCCCAGCTCGCGCTGCTTGCTGCCCACCCACACCTGGGCCCGCGGCAGGCGGGCCGTCAGCCGTGCCCCAGGGGCAGCCCGGCGGCGCGCTCAGGCCGCAGACAGGCGCAGGCCTGCGTCCTGCTGCCCACAGTGGTGCGGCAGGTCAGCGCGTTTGCACACAATCAGGATGCATGAAAGGGTCTGTGCTCGTTGCAACAGTGGCACTTGACTGGTATGCATGGGCAAGGCTTGCGACACCGCCTGCACACGGCAGCTAGCAGAGCTAGGCTGCTTCACGGCACTGGCACTGAGGGTCTGCGTGCGACGCGCCTGGTACACGCCCGTGAACATCACGGCCGCCACGCTGATCATCAGCCCCAGCGCGTTGGTGGCCACCTGCAGGGCGCTTCCCCCTTGTGTGGCAGCTGCCGAGGACCGCACACCAGCTTGTTCAAGCTGGACGCAGCACACCACCTTGCGCCTCGCCCGGTCGCGGGTGAAGCAACGCACTCACTCTGAAGTGGCCCAATGCAGCAAACGGGATGGCTATCCTATCGTAAAGTCACGGCGGGCGGCGGCGGTGCGGCCCGCGCCTGCGTGTCCGCGACCGTGGCCAGCCCGACGCCCAGGCAGACGGTGACAACCGCGGCCAGCTGCAGCGGCGTCTGGCGCTTGCGCAGCATCACGAGCTCCAGCAGCACGACCGCCGGCAGCGTCATGATCTTCATCAGCTGGTAGAAGCCCACGCTGTTGAGCTGCAGGCTCACGTTCCAGAGCACCACGTAGCCCACGAACGCCACCGCCAGCGGCAGCACCTGCCGGCCGGCAGCGCCCCCGCTCGCGCCCCGGGCTCCCGCCGCAGCCCGCGGCTCGGGCTCGGCGCTGCGCTCGCAACCCTGTGCCTGATGCAGTTAAAAAAAGCGCCGACGCCTGTGCCTCCAATGCCGGCGTCGCGCTCGGCGACCCTGTGCCTGTCCATCCAACACTGCGACTCGCGCTCCACCACTGGCGCTCGGCCCTTCCACCGAGGGCATCATCCTGTTATATGCACATCTGCGCCGGTCACCCTCGGCCGCACCTGGTACGGCTTCAGCGGCTTGGCCTCAAACATCTTTGCCGCGGCAAACGCGTGCATCCCGGCCACGGTCGCCAGCGCGTGGATCAGCGTGAGCACGTACACGAAGTTGAAGTGGAAGACGCTGAACACGGCCTTGTTTGCGAACGTGATCGTCACCGCAGCAAAGGTGTTGAAGGCCGCGTAGGTCAGCGGGCGCAGGTCGAGCGCGGCCGCCCCCATCGCGCGCGGCTGCGGCCCGCGGGTGGCCGTGCGCACGCCTGTCGCTGGATCAGAACATCCTGTCTTGCTCCGGCGGCTGTCAGGCCACGCAGCGTGCGCTGCTTTGGAGGCGCGGGGACCGCTGCGAGCCCTGGGTGACCGCCCTGCACCGCTGCGCGCTCGCTTGCTCACACTGCACCCACACTCTACTTGCACAGCTCTCAGCGCTTCCGCGACGCTCTTTGCAGTGCGCACTCTTGCACTGCTCCTTGCACAGCTCTGGTAGGCAAGCCATTGAGAGCCATCACCTGTAACTCAACCCTAACTAGAATGTGCAGCAGATCGACTTGACCAGGTATATGTCCTGCACTGGACGGCAAGCAGGATGTGTGATGGCTTGATGCCATGATCCAGCCAACAAGAAGCATCACTGAGTCAGCCTTGTATGGCACAGATGCCCTTTCAGGCCATGATTGACATACTGCAGCTTTGGCAGACCACTTAAGATGCAGTAGTATAGCATGTGTGGGACATAAGACTGAGGTCGGTGCATGGTGGCCAGGTGTTGACGAGGTCAATTGGCTCTGGTGTACACCTCCTGTTACATATCCAGACATTGAAATTTGCATGCATTGAACAGTTTTCGCAAAGCCACACCCCCAGTCACAAGTTTCTGCAAGCCGTGCTAACAGAGGCAATGAAATGCAACATGTAACATCACAAAATGCATGCGTTGGCCTGGAATACCACCACGCGGTCCTGGAGCTCTTGAATGCGGCACCATAGCAACACAGTGCGCACAGCTGCACAGCAGGAAGATGCAAGCGTGCTGCCAAACGCCTCAGCAGTAAGATGCCAGCTTAGCTACCCCGCCACCCACCTCCTGGCAGCCCAGGAGGGGGCCCGCGGCTGACTCAGCCAGACACCGCGGTCGGCGCGGGGTCCGCAGCGGCCGGCGCCGCGGCGGGCGCGCCGGCCGGCGCGGCGCGGGGCGCGTGCTGGCAGGCGGTCACGCGCGGCGCGCCGGCCAGCGCCTGCGTGAAGACGGCCGCGACGGCGTCGCCGGTCGTGCCGGCGACGGCCAGCGTGTCCTGCAGCGTCTGCGCGACAATGGGGCAGCACAGCGATGCGTCGCTGCCGGGCTGCAGCGCGCGCACGCACGGATCCAGCGCGCCGTCCAGGCCCGTCGTGAAGGCGGAGCCCACCTGCGGTCAGCGAGCCGCTGTGTTGCTCGCCGACCTAAAGAGCAGAAGGCACAACTAAGGCGGCTTTGAGCCCCCACATGCCGCTTCATTCCAGCCCAAATACCGGTGGGACGCCCCACTGTTGAACAGGGCAGGGTCTTGCGCACCGTCCACAACATGTACAAAAGGAAGGTGCCACCGAGTTGATCAAACAGAATGGCACTCACATGCATGCCATTGTGCATTCTGCATGATGCAAGGTGCTCCTTTGCGCTGCACAAGCAGTCACCATGCTCGACACTGGCACTGACAAGCAGCTGCCAGCCCGCGGTTTGCTCACCTGCGGCGCCAGGTCTGCCTGCACCGCGTTGGCCTTGGCGACCGCGGCCGCGAACGTGGATGCCAGGTTCAGCGTCTGGCCCGGCCCCGCCAGCGTGGGCCGCGCCTCGGCGCCCGGGTTGAGCGAGCTGGTCAGTGAGCTCGCGACCTGCGCGGCAGACCTAGTCTCTAGCTGCTGCAAGCACCTGGCTGACAAGAGCTGCCTGCTATCTCATGACACCGGCAGGCAGCGCATGCATGGCACAAGGACCCGGGGAGCCGCCGCCCGCACCCCGCTGCTGTTGCCGGCCTTCACGTTGGCCAGCATGGAGTCTGCCGTGCTCGTGACGGTCGCATTGTCGGTGCCGTTGGCCGCGAGCGGCGCCAGGCTGAAGGGCGCGACCGCCGAGAGCGGCTGGATGCCGCCGCCGTCGCCGTACACGGCGTCGGTGCCAGGGCCGCCCGGGCCACCGTCGACGCCCGGGTGTACGAAGGCGCCGATTATAGTCTTCGCTTTTTCTAGGAAAGCCTTCAGCACCGGCGGCGGGCCCGGTGGGCCCGGCGGGCCGTGCGGCGGGCCGTGCGGCGGGCCGTGCGGGCCGTCCTCTGCGCAGCCGCATGCGCGCGTCAGGCAGGTCTGGTTTCAGGAGCCAGTGCCGAGCAGGGTGCTGTTTGCCACGATCCAGGGCGACTATGGCAGGTGACTGTCAAAGCCGGCCTGATGCGGCACACTAGCAGCCCACAGCGCGCATACCAACAGACCCCTGCAGTGCTGCAGTGTGCGGTGCAGGCCCGACAAAGAATGGTGAAGAGGGGCGCACTGCCATGCTTGTCCGGGCCGCCGCCCCATCCCTTATCGTCGCCACCGCCGTTCCAGCCGCCCTTGTCACCGCCCCAGCCTTTGTCGCCGCCCCAGCCGTGGTCGCCGCCGCCGCCCCACGCATGGCCGCTGTCGCCGGTCCACCTGCACACCATCGCACACCCTTGTTGCAGCGCCTGACCACATTAAGGCACTCATGCTGCATGGTCAGATCAAGAACTACCTCTTCACAACCACAAGCTTCCACATCTCGCAGCGGCTGGTGCGCCGGTCAAGGCGCACCTGCTGCTGAGAAGCCGCTGAACCCATCTGGACATGCACATGACAAAAGCACACACGTGTGCACATATGTGCACACACAAGCCCCGCCAAAGACAGGCGGCGCCCGAAGCGCACGTGTTCTGGTTGGACTGCACCCAGGGGCCGCCGCCGCCGTCCTTGTGGTCCCACTTGGACGTGTCCCAGCCCTGGTTCCAGCGGTCGCCGCCCTGCGTCCCGCAGACCAGTGCATTGAGGCCCAGGCATGCGTGTGCATGTCAATCCGCTCTTGGACACCTTGGGAGCGGTTTCATAGCCCTTGACCTACACGTGACCTAAGCACTTTGACCCCAAACAATAAGGACATAGCTTGTGTGTCATGCTGCAAAGGCAAGCACAGGCCCAAGGCCAGGCGGCGCGCGCCTTCCAGTACTGGTTGTTGTCGTCGTTGCCGCCTCCCCCGTTGCCCCAGCCGGAGCAAGCTGCGGCAGGGCGAACGAGCGGCTCAGGTCTGTCCAGCACATATATGCAGCGCTAGTGAAGCCGCAGCCCCTCCTTGCTTGTGAGAGCTTAGTCCTGGTGGAAGCTAGAGGTAGCCTGCCAGGCAGGCAATGGATGCGGGCCTGGGACAGAACAGGGGCTGTTGAACAGGGGCTGTTTGGCTGCACCAACTGCTCAAGCGGCTGCAGGCACACACACAAGCAGGGTAGGGCAGGGCTTACCCGCATAGCCGTTGCAATTCCCATTGCCTGCGAGGGCGCACGGTACGCAGGTCAGCCAAGGCGGATAAGAGCCAGTTTTTGGAAAAGCAGAAAGCTGGGTGCCCTACCCTAATCCTAACGATCATTACTCATCCCATGCAAAAGAGGCTTGGGGATTGTGCGCGGGCACTCAGGGCCCTGCCAGCAACGCTGTGTTCGCAAGCGATGGCAGCATCCATGATGGTCTTGGCATCAAGCTCAGGCAGCACATGGCTGTCTGAGGCAGGGCTATCCAACTTGCGCAGGTAGTCCCGCAGAGCCCCAAGGGACATGCAGCATGCAAGCCGAGCCAGAGGCGCGGGTCGCACCGTTAATGTTTGCGCTGCCTCCGTTGTTTTTGAACCCGCCCGGGCCGCCGCCGGGGCCCGAGTTCGAATCCCCATCACCGGAGCCGCCCTGAGCCAGCCCATTACAGCTCGATTTTCCGTTGCAGTTGTCTTTCCCTGGCGCACGCGCGCACGCGAGGGTCAGCGAGGGCTGTGCGCCTGGCTGGCGGCTGCCAGCCACCCCGACACCCTGCAGGGCACAGAGGGGAGGGCGCTGCCGGACGGGGCGTGCAGGTGATCAGACTGCAGCGCTCGCAGGGCGCAGTGCCCTGTTTAGCAGGTTCAGGGCACATCATGCTTGAAAGCTAGCCAAAGCTATGATTGACTTCAGGAAGCGAACAGTGCAGGCTGCGCTTAGGAGCTGCGTTTAGCAAGCCATCCTCGACCAGCACCACGTGCATGATGGAGACCAGCAGGCATTCTCATCCTGCTGGTGCTACCCTGCATAGGGCTCGCCCTCGCGCAGTGCGCTAGTGGGCCCGGGCGCACCGTTGATGTTGACCGAGCCGCCGTTGCCGCTCGTTGTCGGCGCGCTCTCCACGACGACGCCCTGGTCCTGGTCCTTGTTCTTGTGCAGGCCGAGAAAGTCGGGGAGCGGCGGCAGGTGGAAGATGTCCTTCATGTCTGGCAGGCCGGGCAGGCCCACGGGCGCGTCCAGCGGGTGCGTGGAGTCCACCACCGCCGCCAGCGCCTGCGCCGGTGCGGGCGCAAGCGCCCGCGCGCCCGCTGCGGCCGGCGCGAGCGCGACGAGGCAGGCGCATGCCAGCGCCGCTGCTGCGCGGCGGCCCCTCATGCTGCGGGGAGTAGCTGGCGTTGAGGCGCTGCCTGCCTGCCTGCGCGCGGACAGGTGGAGGCGGCGTCAGTGCCAGAAACTGTCACTCCGCAGCTGCGTCAATGTCGAGTTGGTTGGGAGGTGGTGGATCGTGAGGCGCTGCCCATATGTCGTGCACCGTCGGCAGCGGTCAACAGTGGCAGCTGAAAGCAGATCTTCGACAAGGCGGCTCTTCCGCAACGGAGGCAGATCACAATACATCAACGCTGCCGATGCAGCGCGTGCGGAAGCACCACTGCGTCGGCGTGCAAGCACACTCATACACAAGCAAGGTACGAGGTACGGCGAACAGGCTCGCCTGGTCACAGTGCTGTGCTTGCACAACGCTCCGATGTGTCGGGCTGATCTGGTTGCAGCACGGCGAGTGCAGGCTCGCGCAGTGCTCTGGTATGGATACCGCCTGGCACAAAAGCTCGCGGATGGAATGAAATAATGAATGAACTGTGCGGCAGAGCTCTCCTGCTTCCCCAGCCAAGCTGTCGACAGCTTGTTCTCGGGACAGGTGGAGCCTGTACGAAAACCCCACAGGCTTTCTGGGACTTGAACTGAAAGGCAAGCACTTTGTAAAGCGTGCGCGATGGGAGGCGCGGGGGCGACAGGCGCGGGCGCAAGCGAACGCGTTGTCACCGTGCGCTACAGCGACCTGGATGACTCTTCCCGAGGCGACTTGTCCCAGGACATAGAGCGGGTGCGCGCTCTCTGTGCGGCACGTGATGACAGCGCAAACACGCATATGTTGGGCACATCCAGCCTGCCCGGTGCACATGTATCGGGACCGGCTCCGCGGCGACGCAGGCGTTCGGGCCGGATGGCCTGGGCATCATAGCCGTGGAGGGCGTGCCGGGGTACCCGGCGCTGCGCGAGCGCCTGCTGCTGCTCGCCGAGCGCCTGGTGGTGCGTGGCGCCGCCCCGCCGCTGAGCGCACAGCATCGGCTGTTGCAGGGCGCGCGCGGTCCGGCCCGGGCATTGCGCGGGGTCCCTACTCGGCGCAGCGCAGCCATGCGCAGGTAGCCCGGGCACACGTGGCGGCGAGGCTGCCGGATACGGAGCGCAGGCGCCACTCCTGCTGGCCAGGCCAGCGCGTGCCTGCCGCGCCGGGCGTGCCGCGCAGGGCACAAAGTCCTGCAGTCCATGCTGCGGCAGAGCTGCGCAGCGCCGCTGGAGACATTGGACTGGCACCGACGCTTGTCCCAAGCGTCTGCGCCAGCGGGCGCACCAGCCCCCCCGAGGCAAGCCCCGCCGGCGCCGGGGCGCGCAGGCGCTGCCGCCGGAGGCCGCGGCGCGCCTGGAGGACCCGGCCAGCCTGTGGAATGTCGGGTGGAGCCGCGGGCGCGAGGCGCTCGCGGACGGCCGCCCCGACGCGCACAAGGCCTCCTTCTATGCCAACCCCTGCCTCGACCGCCCCGACGCCGACGCGGCCGCGCGCTACCCCAGCTACTGCCGGTGCGGCGCGCGGCGCGGCGCCCGGGGCGTGGTGGCACAGCTGGGCGTGCATTGCAGGAGCCTGATAAGAGCGCGCGTGGGCGGCCGCGAGCGGCGCCAAGCGGGCGACCCACGAGGGAAACACTCCTGTGCGGACGTGCCCTGTGTTGGCCTGCACCTTGCTTGCGCCCGATCACGTGGGCAGACCGAACATGCGGCCGGACCCAGGGCTGGCTCCAGCTGCGAAACCCGAGTGTGAGACTGCAAGCTGATCATATCACAGCCTGATGTGTGAGATGCATGCAGAGTCCACACGGTGGATGCCCAGGCGTAACCTCTGGCAAAGCCCTGCAGACCGCACATCAACAACCTGTTATGCACCCAGCCAGGTCTGCATCCACTAGGACGAGCCGGCCGCTGTGCGCAGCCGCCATGCGCTACGCCAGCCGTCACTTGGTGCGGCGACCGCGCCCGGCCCCGCGCCCGGCAGGCCCAACCTGTGGCCGGACGCGGAGCTGCCGGAGCTGCGGCCGGCGTTCCAGGCGCTGGGCCGCCTGGTCGTCGCGGCCGGGCTGCTGCTCGCGCGGCGCTGCGACGCCTACGCCGCCGGCCGCGCCAGCGCGGTGCCCACCCTTGCCTCATCGCTTTGCTTTGCACCTATGAGAGCCAGGGCGCGTGCGGCCGGCCGCGCTGTCCCGTGCTGCGCCGTGCAGCGGCTGTTGGTTTGGACGAGCACGCGTCCGCGCCGCTTGGCCCGCGGACGGCGCTCAGCCGCAGCCCGCCGTGTCCGCCAGCAGCCTCCTCGGCACGCGTCGAACACATGCATGTGCGTTCGGGCGGGCGCGACAAGCTGTACGGCTGCGCGGCAGGCGGCGCCGCCGTGCGCCGGGCCGGGCGCTGCGGCGCGGCCGTGCCTGGGCTTGCACGACGTGCTGGCGCGCTCGCCCTGCCACAAGGGCCGCCTGCTGCACTACTACCCACTGCCACCCGCGCCAGGCGCCCGCCCGGCCGACGCGCCCGACCGCGGCGCTCGCGGCGGCGGCGGCGGGGCCGGCGGCGCGGACATTGGGGGCCGCACGTGTGCGGGGGACGGCGAGGGCGCGCTCGGGAGCGAGGCCTGTGGGGAGGCGGGCGCGGGCGGCGAGGCCGGCGCGCCGGAGGCGGCCGCGGACGACTGGTGCGGCTGGCACCGCGACCACGGCTCGCTCACAGGCGCGGCCCGGCGCCGCGCACGGAGGTCCCTATTCCAGCGCTGCAGGTGGCCATCCTGTGCAGTCACGCAGGAACCCGCGCGTGCCGCTTTCATGCTCTTCCTAGACATGCAACGCCACCTGCGTCGCTGCGCAGACTCCACGTGCGGGGTGGCCAGGACCCTGTCGATCACGTCCTGAAGGTGGGGGGGGGGCACATGGTTCCAGTGTTACCACGAGCTCGAGAGGGCTGGCATTTGCACACGCCCGTGCATGAGTGCATGAGCATGTGCTACTCGCTGCCGCGAGCGCAAGGGGGCTCGCATCCGGGCACGCCGGCGCAGAGTGCATGAGCGCACGCCAGCGAGCGCACGCCGGAGCGCACGCGCTCGCGCAGCCGCAGCGACACTGCACCCCGTGCAGGCCTGACGAGCGCGCTGTACACGCGCGGCGGCGCGCCGGCGGCCGCGCCCGACGCGGCCGCCGGGCTGTACATCCGCGGCCGCTGCGGGCGCGTCGTCCGCGTGGCCCTGCCGCCCGAGCACCTGGCCTTCCAGCTGGGCGAGGCCATGCAGGCGCGGGCGCGGCGGCGCGCCCGCCGCTGCCGCGCCAGCATGCATCGGCGCACGCGTGCTCCGCCTCTGATGCTGCCTCCCTCGCTGCCTGGGCGCGCGCGGTGGCGCCTGGGACCTGAGCAGGAAGGGCTGCTGCTGGCCGCCTGGCACCCAATGCGCTCCGCTGCTGCCTGCTGGCTGCTCATGAGCCAGTTATGGGTTAAAAAAAGTGCAACAAGGCGTGTCAGGGGCGCTTGGCACCAGCGTGGTGCGGCGGGCGCGCAGGTGCAGTCGGGCGGCGCGCTGCAGGCGACGCCGCACTGCGTGCGCGCGGCCACAGGGACGGCCGCGGCGGGCGTCGCGCGCAACGCGTTTGCCGTCTTCATGCAGCCGCGGTGCGCGGCGCGAGGATCCCCGGCGCATGCGGCCGCCTGCTCGGCTGCGCGCGACGTGCACGGCGCGCCAAACCGCGCCGGGCGGCGCGGCAACGGCGGGCAGCACGGCGACGGCGGTCGGCGTGCCACGGCTGACAGGGCCTGCTGAAAGCCCTGTCCTGACGCTCTCCCGGCGCCCGCAGGTGGGACGAGCCGCTTGATGCGCCGCTGGGCGCCGCGACCGCGCACGTGGGCGTGCCGCGCTGGCGGCCCGGCCTCACCTTTGGCGAGTTTGCCGAGCTGACCGTGCGTGATCACTACCAGCCTGCGGCGCCCGCAGGCTGAGGCCGCAGATAATGGGGCTGTTTGGTTCTTTGTGATGACTGTGCCAAAGCATGTGCATGTTCTGAGGCGAGTGGCCAGCACGGTCAGGGGTACTGTGACGTGCTGTGTCGAAGCACGTGCATCTCCCGAGTCGAGCGTCCTGTGCGCTTAGGAGGACTGTGATGTGCTGTGCAAGGCGAAGCTGGGTGGCAGAGCTGCGCAAAGCCTAGCAGCAATAGCCATGTCCAAACACGCCCCAACTTGCAGCGTGCATGTTTGTCATTCGATGCGCTCACACGCCGCCTCGAGCACCAGTGCCGTATCAACCTGCCGCGTGGTCGCTCAAGCCAGGCGCAAAGCCGGCACGCTGGCGCGCACCGCTGCTGGCGCCTGCCAGTCTGGTCAGGCGACCAGCCTGCGCGGGACGTCCGAGTTTAATGTATCTTTGGACACCTTGGGAGCGGTTTCACAGCCCTTGACCTACACGTGACCTAAGCTCTTCAGCCTCGACAGGGAAGGCTGGTGTCGGGCCTTGCCTGTAGAAGCAGGCTTGGTCCCCAATCAGACGTAGTCTCAGGAGCCTGTGACTATCTGTTACACTCACAGTTACCGTCTGTACGATCTGTGTCCTGTGGCTGGCCTGCTCTGAGGTCCCCGCTCTGGCACCTGCGGGCGCTGGACCGCCATGGCGCGCCGCTATGACAGCAGGACCACCATCTTCAGTCCAGAGGGCAGGCTCTACCAGGTGGAGTATGCGATGGAGGCCATATCCAACGCCGGCGCGGCCATAGGCGTGCTCGCCACAGACGGCGTTGTGCTGGGCGCGGAGAAGCGGATCACCTCAAAGGTGTGCCTGGTGGTGTCTTTTGCTTAGCTCAGGTGCGCGTGCAGACAACAGGAGCGCGTCGCTGACCTCGGCAAGCACCCGCAGCTGCTGGACACAAACGCGGTGGGCGTAAGGCGAGAAAAGATGTACAAACTGGACGAGCACGTGGCGTGCGCGGTGGCGGGCATCACCGGTGCGCACGCTGCTGCGCCTCTGTTGCGCTGTCCTGCCGCACAAGCGCAAAGACGTCTGCTTGCACTGCGTAGAAGCAGCTCTTGGAAGCAGCGCTCTGGCGTGCTGGTGCTCAGTCTGCTTGGAAACACTGCCTCGTTTGTGGCAGCACACAGGCAAGCTCACAGGCAAGCGGATGTGGGAGGCTTGACGCGGTCTGCAGAGCCTGCAGCACCAATAAGAGTGCGCACTGACGGCGCGGCGCCCGGCGGCGCAGCGGACGCCAACATCCTGATCAACCGCTGCCGCCTGGCAGCGCAGCAGTACCGCTTCCAGTACCAGGAGCCCATCCCTGTGGAGCAGCTCGTGCGCGCCGTGTGCGACAGCAAGCAGGGCTACACGCAGTTCGGCGGGCTGCGCCCATTCGGCGTGTCGCTGCTGTACGCGGGCTGGTGCGGCGCCCGCGGCAGGGCGCTTGCTGCGCCCGCAGGGCTTGCGTGTCACTCCTGCTCGGCGTGCTGTGTGTCTGAGTCTGCAACCTAGTATCAAGAAAGTCTTGTACGCATGGTCTGTGCTAACCGCCAAGTCATATGACGCAGGTACTATCCAACAGCGACCAGACATGGCGTCACGCAGGCGCAAGCGCAAGCGGAGACATGCAGTTCCCCTTGAGACTGGACGCACATGCCCTGACGGACGGAGAGCGCGGGGCGCGCGGCAGGGACGAGGAGCGGCAGTTCCAGCTGTACGAGAGCGACCCCAGCGGCAACTACGGCGGCTGGAAGGCCACCGCGATCGGCGCGGGGCACCAGGGCGCGACCAACCTGCTCAAGCAGGACTACAAGGACGACATCAAGCTCGACGCGGCGGTCAAGCTGGTCATCCAGGCACGGCCCCTGTGCAGTGGGCGGGATGATTGCACGGTTGCCTATGACTGCAAGTCCCTCCTGCCGTGCAGCTGTGGCTGCATGCCTGCACCCATCCTTGCAGCTCGCGAGTGGCAGGCAGAGAAAGATTTTTGCTGCCTAGCAGGCAATGTATATCTTGAACCATCAACCTATCTAGCTGGCTGGAGGGCGGCCGGAGGACGGCCACGGCTTGGGAGCCAGACAGGGTGGACCTCACCACACCAGCACCTGGTGCCAGAGAGGCTGCTATCACAGCACGCTGCCGAGCCGCACCTGGCCGGTCATCTTATGGCATGCTTGCGCGGCAGATCCTCAGCAAGACCATGGACAGCACGACGCTGACGCCTGACAAGGTCGAGCTGTCCTCGCTCGCGGTCAACGCGGAGACCGGCCTGGTGCGGGCCCTTTCTGGGCCTCTGGGCTCATCCAAATGTCGACCCGCTGTACATAAAGTGTCTGTTTTTGTTAGTGGTTGCGCTCTTGCGGGGGCGTGCGGCTCAGTGCCTGCGGGGCCGCATGCATGGACAGCCTCTCTGCAACTGCGAGCCGTGCGGCTGTGCAGCTGTGCGCGGGTGGGCAGCGGGCGGCAGTGACGCGGCAGGCCGGCGCTGGGCGCGCAGGTGGAGCACCGCATCTTTGAGGCGGAGGAGCTGAAGCCGCTGCTGGACGCGGTGAACGCCGAGACGCAGAAGGAGAAGGAGAGCGAGGCCTAGCCGCGCGGTTGGGGGGGAGTGGGCTGGGCGTGGGTCGTGCTTCTCTGGATGAGCTGGTTCCTGCAAGCATCTGAACAGGCAGACAGAACCAGGAGTGCCCTGCTCTGGCAAGTCGCAGTGCGCGCCAGCTAAATGTAACGTACCACTCCTGGCTGGCTATCAATAGAGCAGGTTGAGAACACAGTGGGAGGTCAGGCTGGTATGTCATGTGTGCACTTGTCCGGGCTGCAGGAGCTGCTAAGCGACGTCATGTAGGCTCAAGACTCCATGATCGCATATCTGTGATTTTTACGTCAGCCTGTACCCTTCGGCACACCAGAAGGTGAGGGGTGAACCCCGGCGGGAGCCCAGCCGCCTGGCAAGGCTGCTGTCACACTTCTCACGGAGCCGTGGCTACAGTACATGCCATGCTGACATGCACTGCCTGGGATAGGGCGTCTAGCTCAGCTCACCGGCGTGCAAGGGGACCAAATCCATGCATGGATGAGAACGACTGTCACAGTCTGGACGCCTAATCAAGCTAGTTGTGCCTGAATTCAAACAGGCAAGGCAACTGGATATATGTGCAGCAAGAGCTTTAGCGCACGCAGGAAGACATCACCCTCTTGCCAGAGAATTTGCCCCGCTGCTCTATATGCACAACTGCAGAGTCAACTGCCTGGCTCTTGCTCGATGCGGATGCTTGCCGGAGCCATCGCAGTGCTGTGCTTCGCATGCGCAGGCATACGCAGCGTGCGAGCAGCAGATGTCTGCGTTGATCAGGAGCAGCGGCGGCTGATGGAAGCAATACACGCGGCGCGTGCACCTCGCTTGGCAGGGTCCAAGAATATATGTGCTTGCGCTCTGGTCAGGCTTATACTCACGCTGCAACACAGTGCCGCACTGTGAGGAGCAGCGCCGTGCAGGACGCTGAGCGCCAGCAGGAGGAGGACCTGGCGCGGCAGCCCCCCGGCACCTTCACGGACGGCATTGCCATCCGGCCAAACGACTTTCCAACTCAGGCTGTCAAGTACCTGTGGGACTTCTTCCCGCCCAGCTATACCTGCCCGCTGCGCGAGAAGGTTGGCCTCCTGGTGAGCGTCTTTGGCCCCGCTGGCACGCTGCTGGCAGCCTCGCACTGGCCAGCACTTGCGTATGTGGTGTGGTGACCAGCGCTGCGTAACATCCACGTTATTACAAAGAGCACTCAGCCTGTATGTGCAAGCAAAGAAGGTTGAGAGTGCGAGGCACGGCACATACCTGGCTGGCGGTGCTGCCGCTGGCACAGCCGCCACCACTCGCACGTTTGCCAGCGCCTGTGCAACGTCTGGCAACCAGTTGCGCAGCACTCGTGGCGTCCACGTGTCGACACGAGAGGGAACACCCAGAGCGGGGGCTGCAGGGCGGGCTGGGCGACGGAGGGAAGTGGGTCTGCGGCGTGCGCACGCTGCTGCAGCAGAAGCCCTGCGTGGTGTACTCCTTCGGCTCCAACGGCGAGGCCAACTTTGAGCTCAACCTGGTGGCGGCCACGGGGTGCGCCTTGCAGCGTGCTTGGCCGGTGCCAAAGAGGTTTCAGAGCAGCAGCCCTGCAACCTCGCGCTGCCGCGGCGGCCCTGTCAGCCGCTCGGCACTCGCCGTCACCGGCCACACCGGACCAGGCGGGTCAGGCGGGGGAGCTTGCAGCGCGCGCCCGCGCCGCGCCGCGTCGCTGACGGGCGCGCCGCGCCGCCCGGCGCGCAGGTGCGAGATGCATGTGTTTGACCCGACCCTGACGCCCCAGCAGACCCTGTTCATGCGGTCGCTGCCGGGAATCACCTTCCACGAGTACGGCATCGGCGTGTCTGACGGCGAGGCGCGCGGCCCTTGCCGCGTGTGCTGCGCTGTGACTCGCGGTTTCGCAGCCAGCGCTCCCTGGTGGCACCCAGCGCATGCGGCGACTTGGTGCCACAGCTGGGGAGGCGGCGTGCGCCCGCTGCTGGCTGCCGCTGGGCGCAGAGCCCGGGGGGCGCCTGGCCCTGCGTGCCTGCTTGCCCGCTGGTTGGTGCGGTCGTGCTGGCTGCTCTCCGCATGCTCGGCTGCTTTCCACACGCCGGGCTTCAGCACCCCTCAGGGAGGCTTCTCACGGGCAGCGCGCGCAGGTGCCCGTGGTGCCGGGCCACGCGACCATGGGCCGGCACAACAAGGCCAGCCTGGCCGTGCGGCGCCTGACGAGCGTCATGCGCGAGCTGGGCCACGACTGGGTGGACCTGCTCAAGGTGGACGTGGAGGGCGCCGAGTGGGCCGCGCTCGCCGGCCTGCTGGCCGAGGCGCCGCACGCGCCGCTGCCCTTCACGCAGATGCAGGCGCGCCGCGCGGGGCATGCCACCAAGGTCGCTCACATTGTAGAACTGTAGAACCCGCGCGCTGTGCCGGCCCGAGCTCAGCATGGAGCTGCTGCCGCCAGATACAGTGCAAGAACCTTCACCACAAGTAGGTTGCAGCCTGGCTACCACTCAGCCAGCGTCGCAAGCGGCTGCAACAGCACTCCTTTGACAAGAACTTGTGCCAGCGTCATCCATCAGCAACAGCTGATGGATGCTGGTGTCACGCACGCAGGCTGGTGCGCTGCAAAGCCTGAAACAAGTGTTGTGGCCCCGCAAGCATATGAAAGATTGATCCCGGCCACCGCAAGCAGATGTGCGCACCGTGTATGTTGTTGCCTGTGACGGCTGCGGCAGTTGCTGCCAAAACGCGCCGTTGAGCCTAAACTCGAACATAGTGCGCCCCTGCAGCGTAGTGTGGCCTGGCGAGCTGCCCTGGCCGTTCTCTACGTCCACTTTCTGCAGCTCGCTGAATGCTGCAAAAGCGTCTGTGGGGCTCCACGCGTGTGCCGACAAGCTGATGATGCAGACATGGTGCTTGAAGAGCGCCAGTGCCAGCTTCTCGCAGGCGAGCTCATAGGAGTCGGTGCTGACAACCTGAGTGTAAAGGTCCTTAAAGTCCACTCTGGGGAGCTGTGCAAAACCTTCTCCCATCCCATGCGCCTGCCTATGACCCGCGGGGCCCCCTCCCACCCACAGTGCAAGCGCTTGAGCCGCACGTCACATCACGTTCAAGAACATCTTGCGATGGCGCTGTGTGATGCAATCGTCTGCCTCACTAACTGTTGCCAATCAGGCTCGAGCTGAAGCTGTAAGTTTTGAAGCCGTAAGGAAGCCCCTTGCACAGGGCCCTGCAGACAGAGGGTTGGGTGCCATGATGGATCCAGTCGCCAGAAGCGCTGACGGTTGTAATCCATTCATTCAGCGCGCATAGCCTGCTAGGCGGTCCTGCAACATCGCAACCCAAGCCTGCAGCACATGAGCATGTCCAAATTTCAGAGCAAAGCGCACGCCGTTCTCCTGCACAGTCGTATGTCCCATTATCATGTGTCGTCCACAGCACCTTTTTATGCTGATCACAAAGTGACAACATAGGGCTGACACACACAACGCCCTATATCTCTCTGCAATATCAGACCGTCTCGGCGCGCAGCACGTCCTCTGCATCTGCCTGGGCCAACGATTGCAGCTTAGCTACGTCTGCCTCCAGTGCACTGGCATGAGCCTCGTTGCCAGCTGCGTGGTGCAGGCGCGCGCATGCGCCATAGTCCAAGCAGGCCTCCACATACCTGCCGCACGCGTCAGGCAGGATTTGAACCCATCTGTAGCTTGCTCAGTGATATGTATCTGCTCCAGGCGCTCGCTGGAAGGTAATGATGCTCGCAGTGTGACTGCAGTGACCAAATGTAGCGCATGCCCTTGACACCAAACATGCCAGTAAATACAGATTGCAGTTGCCCCTTGCCTGAGGGTGATGTTGAGAGGTTGAGGACAGTCCGTTATACCATGCCTGGCGAAGACGCGCTGCGCCTTGATTATTATACGCGGCGGATGTTGCAAACAGGACACAGCCCGGCGCAGGCCACTTCCACAGGCCGCGCACCGCTTGGCATGCGCGTACGCGCTGCCGCGCCGGAGCAGCGCGCAGAGCAGCATGGCGCGCTTGCCGCCGCCCGGCGACCACGTCTCTGCGGCTGCACCAGCCCAGCCGTCCCCGTCCACGCGCAAGTCTCCCTCCGCTGCGCCGCCCGGCGCTATGCAGGCTTCCAGCCCAGCGTCCTCCACCGTCTGCAAGCGGGGAGCGGCGGGCAGAAGCGGCCCGCGCGCAAGGCCAGCCAGGGTGTGCGCCCATGCTCGTGCACCCGTGGCATCCCCCGCCGCTGCTGCGCCGCGGCCGCTCCCTGCGTGCTCCCGTGCAGCCAGCATGCTTGCGGGCGACTGGAGCTCGCTCTCGACACAGCCACTGGCGCTGCGGGGCGAGGAAGGCTCTGCCTCACGGCCGGCAGCGGCGCGGCCGTAAGCCTGACTCGCCAGGCCAGGCCCTGCCAGGAGCGCGGGCTCGCCGGCGCCGGGCAGCAGCAGCAGCGCGAGCGCGGCGTCGCAGTCCGCGGCCGCGGCCGTGCAGCGCCCCAGGCGGAGCAGGGCCGCCGCGCGGCCCACGTGCGCGGCCATGCGCTCCGCATGGTTCACAGGCAATTCGGGGACCTCGCTGGCAGCCGCGCGCTGCAGCAGGGTCGTGTACGCCTCGGCGGCGCCTGCCATGTCCTGCACCCAGTTGCATGTTTAAGGACCTGGTCAGGACATGTGAAGGATCAAGGCGTGCGCAAGCGTGAGGTTGCACCTGGTGCAATTGTGCAATGTGCCATGCATGGTGCAATGCACCATGCATGGCTCACACAGCACATGCTTCACAGCGAGACGAGCTTCCTTCCCCCACCGAAGTTAACCGGACAGCTGGTCGTGTCCAGGCTGACTTTGCTTAGCTGCCCAGTGTGATGACCCCAGCTTTCATGTAAGCACATAAGTTGTCCTGTGCACAAGCTGTCAGGTGAACCTGCCTGCGCTGGGCAACATGGAGCTCACCTGCGCTGCGAGCCGCGCGTCCGCAAGCTGCACCAGCGCTCCCAAAGCCGGCGGCACCGCGGCGCCGCAGCACTGCACCTCCAGCAAGTCCCTCTGGGTGGCGGCATTGTCGGGTTCCGCCTTCACGGCCTGCCGGCGTGCAGGGCCTCAGGCATGGGCCTGCTGAGGGCTGCATGAGCAAGCATTGTATGCTGTCGCGGAAGCCGCCAGGAAAAAGTCAATGCACACTGCGCGCGGGCAACACAGAGCCGGTGCGAGCCGGAGCTGCCGGTGCATGCAGGCTGCATGCACTGGCAGCTCACTGTCCAACAGCTGGCGCATGTAAGGGCAGCCCTACAAACCCTCCTGGCTCACCTGCCAAGGCATGATCAGGAACTCATCTTAACAGTGCGCATCGCAGGTTTCAAAGCCACAGGCATGCACCGCAGGCAGCACAAAGCTTTGCAGAAACGCCTTGACTCATGAACCCCATGGTCCGTTTTTTTTTCCTCCTCTATAGTGGAGTGGCTGTGCAGCAGCACGCACCTGCTCGTAGTCAGCGACCGCAGCAGGAAGCTCCCCCAAGCGCACGTATGCGCTTGCGCGCCGCGACAGCAGCCGCGCGCGCACGCGGGCTGCACCCCCCTCCTCGCTTGCGCCATCCTGTTCGGGCTGCGGCGCCGCTGCCAGCGCCGCGGTGCAGTCTTCTACGCACGCCCTGCAGGATTCCTGTCGGCTCATTTGCTAACCAAGCACACGCATGGCAAGTGTTGTCCCCATATTGGTTGTTGGTTGGACAGTCCGCAACACGAAGTTTGGATGCATGTCATACTACTACAATGGTGCAGCTTCAGCGGTTGCGCGTCGCATGCACCAACATTATCATGTGTTCTCATCCTGACAGGCAAAGGCGACGCAGTGCTCACTCAGCAGTGCTGCCCATGATGTGCTTTCAAGGACTCCTGGGGCGAGCCTGCAATGGCCGGCCAGAAAGTTTGCAGCTGCACGGTTGGCGAGGCAGGCGGAGAGGATGCCGGGGTCAGCGCATGGCTCTGCGTCACTTCCTGCACGACACACAGGGTGCACTGCCCAGCCGCATTTCAGAGGCTGTGTTGCATGCAGCTGCAGCACAGCCGTGTGAAGGCGTGTTAGGTCCAGATGCAGGCATGCTATCACTCGCCAATGCTGCAAGGTCCTCTGATACTGACAGGGGCCTGCAGCTGGCAGAGTCAGCGCGCCTGTGCCCTGTCTGCCCTCAGTCGGGCAGCCTGCCAGCTCCAGAGCGCGTGTGTAGGCGTTGATGGCAGCAGCGGCGTTGCCCGCGCGCATTAAGGCATCCCCGCGGTCCTTGAGGAACGCTGGGTGGCGGTCCGCCAGGCTGGCGCTGTCGGCCGCTGCAGCCTCATCCTGGCTCGCATGCATACTTTGTTTGGGTGCGCAGGGATTGCAGTCAGGCAGCCAAAATAACCGGAATGGATACGCGCTAGGATCAGACCAAAGATCAGACCAACACAAGCGCACCATCCGGAGGCATGGCAGCAAGCGTCGCCATGCGCATGCACACCATACTCATGACTTGACTCTAGCCACCAGGTCCAGCACAGCGCCGGACACGCCTTTTTGCTCCACTTGTTGCACACGGGGCGCACAGCACCTGCTGCTGGCGCCGATACTCGCGTATCTCGACCTCGCGGCCCGCGCGCGCCGGCAAGTGACGCGTCTGCAGCGCCGTGAACTCGACCGGCACCGGCCGCACGGCTGCGCGCCGCGGCGGCGGCGGCGGCTTGAACGGCGCCTCGCTGCGCGCGGCCACCCGCGCCTCCTCATGCGCTGCCTTGCGGCCTGCACCATGTGGGTCCGTTGCGGCTGGAGCGGCCTCGCAGCCGCCGCCGCGCGCTGCACCGCTGCACTCAACCGTGCGGGCACTCCATGATTTCGGCACCCCGCCGCCATCGTCGTGCACTGCAGCGCGTGCGTCGTCTGAGGCCTCCAGCATGCCCCCGGCCGCGGACGGCCACGCCCCGCGCCCGTAGTATTCGGCGTGGTCCTGCACGCAGTCGATCTGCTGCGGGGCGCCAGCCAGCCCGCCGGTATGCACTGTGCTCGGCGCAGGTGCGCCGTCGGCCGCCTTGACCAGTGGCGGCGGGGTCCGGCTGCCAGGCAGCGCGGTCTGCCAGGCTGCCAGGCGCGCGCGCTCAGCGCCCAGCTCCTCCGCCTTGCGGGCAGCAATGAACTGCCGCTTGCTGTCCTGCACCCGGATGTGCTCGGCAGTGGCATCCCTGCGCAGCCTTTGCTCAGGTGCACTTTTGAAGAGCTTGTTGCGCCCAGAAGGTCTCTACATGTCAGTTGAGGACTGCGCTCTGCGTGGCCTGCAAGACTCTGGCAAGAAGAACATAGCAGTGTTGGCTGCGTTGCACAGGACCTAATCATAAGTTAGTGAGAGGAGCGCCGCACCGTTCGGCCTCGCGCAGGCTGCTCAGGCGCGCGGCGTGGTCGGCGCGTGCCTGGTCGTGCGCGCGCTCAACTGAGGCGCGCCGCCTTGCCGCCACATCTTCCCTGGCGCCCGTCGCCACCAGCCCATCCCACAGCGCGGGCTCCGTCTGCGCGCACAGTATTGACGTGCTGCGGCGTCGCTTGGCAGGCGCCACTGCAAGGATGTCTGGTGTCATTTGCTGTGCGGCACCTTATGCAGACTGAACGTGACGCCCTGGTCCGTGACGGCGGCCACGGTGCGCGCATCGTCGACGTCATGGCGCAGGTCCAGGTGCAGGAGGTAGGGCTGCGCATTGATCTTGAGCAGCGCACTGGTTGCAAACACGTCGGGCCTGCAGCGCGTTATGCCTGGGAGTTGCACACGGATCGTCAAGCCGTCCAACGTCTGCTCCCAGGCGTACTCCGGAGCGACTGGCATTGCACGTGGAGCGTGCAATCGTGCAGCTCTCACTGTAACCGCGACGTTTCCTGCCCTTGCACCTTCCATCAAGAAGTAGGGTTTGGCTGCCTGCTGTGATGGGTGCCAGAGTGGAAAAAAGGGAAGAAAGCCAGGAGCGGAGGGTAGGCCTGGACTCAACCAATCAACATGGGGTGTGCATAGCCTCAGCTCGACTCACACATGTGCGCCTGTCGCGTCGACTCCAACCCTGTTTTATAGAACTTGGCACTCGGACTTCAAACTCTCCCCCAAACCACACAACCCCTGCTAGGAGTCCAGCTGCGGCGCCGGCCTGCAGCAACCCACCCGCCCTCAAGCCACGCCCGCCGGCTCCGCGTCCCGCTGGCGGATGAGGCGGCGGACGCCCTCATAGCCGTCCGCCTCCAGCACGTCTGCCACCTCCAGGCCGCCGCTGTAGATGATGCGGCCGGCCTCCATGATGTGCACTACCTCCGGTACCACAAAGTTGAGGAGCCGCTGCGCGCAGACGCCCTAGGTCAAATCTGGGATGGGCAGGCGCGCCAGCGGTTCACAGGTAGGTCACGCACGGTACACTCCTAGTAGTGCCTTTTAAGTGCAACACACCAGTGGGCACAAGCAGCGTGTAAGCTAACAGAGCAGGACGAATTGCGCTCTCGCTCACCCTTCCAACTCTGCCTTCACTTACACCCATGTAAATACATCAATCCATACATCAAAGAGTGGTGGGCAAGCATGCGTCTGTGATGCGTCTGTGATGGAGTCTGACATGAGCACATCGTGCTCGATATTAGATGATGCGCCTCATGCGATTGCGTAAGGCAGCCAGCAGGCCCCACAGCACCCATGTGCGCGCCTTGTAGTGGGTAACCATCAGCGTCGCCGAGTCGGGGCGCTTCAGGCCATTCACAGCGGACGCAACGTCCCGCAGCGCGTCAATGTCCAGCCCCGAGTCAATCTCATCCAGCACGGCGACATCAGCCTGCGCGCCGCGCGCACCAGCTCAGCCACGCACTTGTTGCGCGGTTGCGCGCAGCAAGCAGCGCCTGCGCGGCACTCAGTAGACGTGCCACCTCACCACCTGCTTGCAGCACAGCTTCAACGCCTCTTGCGCCACGCTCCCAAGCTCTCCAGAGAGCTGTGTCTTCGCGCGGACGCGCTTGGCACTGGCACTGACACCCCGAGGCCGGCGCGGCGAAGGCCGCGCCTCCAGCACGGCGAGCTGCAGGATCTCATTCCGCTTCTTCTCGCCGCCGCTGAAGCCGGTGTTGACGTCGCGCTCCAGGAACTTGTGGTCCATCTTGAGCGCGGCCAGCTTGGGCACCAGCTCGCCGTAGAACTCGAGCGGGTCCAGCTCCGGCTTGCCCAGCGCGCGCCGCCGCGCGTTGGCCGCCAGGCGCAGAAAGTCCACGTTGCTCACGCCGGGCACCTCCACCGGCGACTGGAAGCTGCCGCATGGCAGTCACGTGCGGCTGATCATCCGAGTATTGTTCCATCGGCAAGCTCAGAGCGGGGGCAGTGGGCCTATGCTGTAAAATCCACTGTCAACCCCATGGGCAAGTCTGGGTTGAGCTTGCCCCCTGCATGGGCCCCCGCGGCGCACTGGCCTCCAGGCCGGGCTGGGCCCAACTTGCTTGGCTCTCGCAGCCACGCGCATACCCAGCGGCCAAGGAAGGCTTGGCCATGCGGAGTGCGATACTTGACCATCACACACCCCCAGCGAGCAAGCACTGAGCTGAACCAGCTGGGCTCTTCAGGCAGTGACCCAAAGAGCTGCGGAGCATGCCTCATGAACAGGCCGGCGCGCGCTCGCTCTTCAGGCTCCATGTCCAACAGGTCTTTGCCCTTGTACATAGCTGCGCGGGCCCATGACGTGGTGTCACGGGCAGAAACAGCACTCATATAGTGGCACAAAGACGGCGTCTTCAAGCCTGACACGGCGACGCTCCTGGCAAGGGAGGCACACCAGCAAGGGGGCGCTCCGCTGGCTCTGAGGCAGCAGGCTATTCCAACAGCCATACGACACGCAAACAACGCTGCACTTCAACTCCGAAAGCAGAAGAGCTGCGCACGCCTGTGCCGGCTGTGACTGTGTAGTCAGGATGTCCTACCAAACACTTCGATAGAGTCGACTTTCCGGAGCCGTTCGTGCCCATGATGGCATGTGTCTGCGCGCGCAAGCTCCGCCTTGTCATTGACTCACGGCAGCTGCGCAGTTGCCTCACGGCAAAGTCATTGCCCTTGCTTGACTGCAGGTACCTGCTCCTGCATACCTGAGCAGAAGCTTGGAACGGGCTTGCTCCGTAGCAAGACGCAGCGCCTGTGGGCAACTACATGCAGGTGGCAGCGTGCGCGCCTCCCCCTCGCGCACGGTGAGGTCGACGCCCTGCAGGATTTCCTGGCCGGTGGCCGCCACCGTCGCGCGCAGGCCCTTCACCTCCAGCAGCACCGCGCTCGCCGCGCACCGCAGGCTGCCACGTCTCCGTAGCGGCAGACAACTGCACCTGTGCCCGTGCCCAAGCGCATTGGCAGCCAGACTCGGGCGCTCTGGGCATGCATCAAGCGTGCAAGGCGCTGCGGCACCTCTGTGAGCAGGGACTCCTGCACGGCCACGCCCTCTCTGCCAAGAGTGTGCTCCGCTGCAATGCACCGGCGCCCATGCCGGCCTTCATGTGAAGTCGAGCGCACTAGAAGGCGGTCTGCCCTTTTTGGCTAACAATAGATAATAGGCACTGGAGTTGTGACTGCTGCTGTAGTTGAGCGATCTTCTAGCTCCAGGAAAAGCTGGTTATACCGAACACAGCAAGATCCTTGAAGCCAGGCTTGGCCGCCTTCTTCATTTCCTTCCCTGCAATCCAAAGAACTATCGGTTAAAAAATCAGCAAGAGCATGTCAAGGGGATTTACATCATGTCGTCCTGCGACTCATCAGCATGCCAATGACTGAAAAAGAGCAGCTCAAGGCGCACACAGCCGTTGCCTCTTCGCACGTTCCCTGTCTGCCTCGGCGCCCCTGTCACTGCCTCCGTTTTGGCCGCTCGCCCTCACAGCAACCTGACCAGCCGCAATCTCAGTCCCGGCCTCCTCAGCAGCGTCTCCAGCCCCAGTCGCTGCAGCTCCAGCGCTGTCAGCAGCAGAGGCCGCTGCGCGCGCGTCCTCGCCGCTGCCAGGCCCCCCGGACGCCTCCTTGTCAGACTCTGCGGCAGACGCTTCACTGCCGCTCGCAGACCCGCTCAGCTCCGCGCCGTCCGACCCCTCATCCTCCGCATGCAGCGCCGCCAGCTCGCGCAGTGCCTCGCGCTTCATGCCCCGCAGCAGGCCCTGCTCCGCGGCGCGCACGTGCGCCGCCAGCGCCGCGCGCCGCTGGCGCAGCGGGCAGGCTGCCGCCGCGCGCTCGGCTGTCGCGTCGCCATCGCGGGCTGCCGCAGGTGCGTAGCGCGCCGCGCAGGCGTCGGCCAGGCGCAGCAGGGCGGTCAGCGCGAGGGCAGTGCGGTCGCAGGGGTCGTCCCCCTGGTCAGAGGTGACCAGGTCGCGGGGCAACGGCAGTGCGGCAAAGTCCTCCTCGGCCGCCAGCAGCGTCTGCGCGCGACAGGATGCTCTCGCTAGCTCACCACACCCATGGCGCAAGGCGATGAGAACATCCCTGGGAGCAGTCATGCAAGCTCGCACCCCTGCAGCCTGACCTTGCTGGCTGGAGACTGGAGTGGAGCTCCCATGGCCGCAGCGATTTCCCCGAAACCATGCCAGAGGTCACAGCACCCACGCCCAAAAGACCCGACGGCAGCCTTGCCGGGGGGCCCGGCTGGGCACGCGGGGCGGCCCCACCTGCGCCGCGCCGAGCAGGGCGCCCGGCAGCGGCTCGCCCGCCGTCACCCACACCGCGTCGGGCCCGGCGCCGGCCGCGCGGTCGCACGCCAGGCGCTCGCCCCGCAGCCGCGCCAGCTTCCGCGCCCGGCAGGCGGCATAGTCCACGGTCCCGTCCGCGTCGCCGGCGGCGCGTGCGCCGTGCGACGCGGCGGCCGCGGCGCAGCAGGCGTCCAGCGCCGCGCACGACACGGCCGCGCGGTTGTGCGGGTTGGGCGCGGGCAGCTGCTCGATGAAGCCTGCACAGGTGGCGCCGCGGGGGATGGCAGTCGGCACGGCACTGAGGCCGCGCGACAGCCTCTGTTTCGCCGGACGTGCACTTGCACGAGCTTGCTGGTCAGCGGGATAAGAAGAAACAAGCGCAGCAAGTCAGTCGGCGCGCTTGCGAAGGCGCGAGCGGCACTTGTACCTGTGCACAGCGCACACACATGAGCACTCTGGGCCTAGCGTGCCATAGGTTTGCAGCAGCCGCGCATCGCTGAGGTCGCCGTACGAGATGAGGACCTGCTCCCCCGCGGCTATGTCCCGCTCTGGACACCAACAACATATTGATGAGTAGTGCTCATCTGGAAGCTGGTATACTGAGGCCGCGGCCTGAGACCTGTTCTCGCTCTTTGCTGATCAACGCCACGGTGAGCAGCAAGCACACATGCCTTGCTTGCATGTCGGCAAGCTTCCCTGCATGCTGAATCACCACAAGTCAAAGAATGGCGTGGCAGGGTGGCCTACCCGCAGCCATGCTGAAGAACCCAGTCAGTGTCACATCTGTCCCATCACGACATACGGTCGCCGCCTCGTGCGACTGCTGCAGGGAGCTGTTGCGCTGCTGGGCAACCCGCGTATGATTCAGCATGTCCAGCCCTGGCAGCATGTACAGCTCCTCGCCTGCCGCAGCATCGCACCACAGTGAAGCAGATCATCATGATGGGACTTGGTCTTCAATTTACAAACTTTCAGCCTGGGTACGTTTTGGGGCAGGACCCTGCACATCCCTGGGTAGGCTCAGCATGCTCCACCTGCACGCTAAGGTTACCCCCGGCCTGTATGTTGCGCCGCAGCGGCAAGAGCAGAGCACTGCCCTCGCATGCAGGCATGGGGGGCGCACCCTCCACCTGCTTGCCCGTGAGCCAGTTCTCTGCGCGCGTGTGGAAGCTGCGCGACTGCACCATGCCCGCTGCAAACACGAACGCGCCATAGCTGCGCGAGCGCTCGTCCGCGCCCCACAGCGCCGGACGCGCCTCCAGCGCCGGGCGTGCCTCCGCCTCGAAGAGGCCCCGGGTGCCGCCCTCTGTGCAGTCCTCGATCTCGGTGCCTGCGAGCACCGTGCCGTCTTTGCAGCAGCGACCGCATGGAGCTGCTCGTGTTGCAGTTACACTTGTGTGTGATACAGGGAGATTGCATGAAAATTGTCTGCGCTTTACACCGCAGTTCATGCGCACGTCCAAAGCGTTCGCCAATGTCAACATGATGGCCGAGAACGCATGCATGTCAGACGGGCGATGAGCAGAAAATCAAACTGGGCAGCAGTCTTACAGGCAGAATGCCAAGGAGTGAAGTGACCATACAGCATGTTGAGAATGTTGGCACCTGTCAGCTCAGCCTTCTCGTCCCCCTCCCAGCCAAGCGTGCAGTTGTGACTTGCAGGCAGCGTGGCCAGGTAGGGCGCGTACGAACTGTCGCGCCCCTGCTTGCAGCACCATACTGTCTTGCCCTGTTCAAGCTCGTTATGAACAGCAAACGTTGCGCAAGGATGCCAGGCTTCTCACCTTGGCGAGCTCGTGCATAAGCAGGAGAACGGTCGCAACAAACGGTCGCAGTGCAGGCTCACGTCCTGTCAGATACTCCTCGCACTCGCTGCGGTCCTGCAGCGCTGCTCGACCAGAGGTCAAGATTATTGACCATAGCTCGGCCTCCCTGCAGACTACATCCCTGCAGACTACATCGAAGGTAGGCACCAGGTCCGTGCTAAACACACTTTACACGAACAGCTCAGAGACCAACGGGGCACAGAGTTGAGCTTCTGGAAGCGTGAGCACGCGACAACAGTACCACCGTGCCTGCTGCGCGAGCGTAGGAGTGTGCAGGCAGAGGCGCATTGGCACAACTGCCAGCTGCTCCCCGTCTTGGATGGCTTGAGTGACTACAACGCCGCGTTCTCCGTCGCCCAGGTCTGCCATGAGGTCCAGGTGCGGGTGCACGTAGCCGCCACCGGCTGTGAGCCACTGCACAAGCGCCTCCTTTGCCATGCTACTGGTTTTGCAAGCCGAGTTCGGAATTCAAGGTCCTCGGGAAGTCAGTGCTGTGCAGTCTGGCTGACTGGGTGGCTCCCAATACCAAGCCCCCATCAGGGTCTGAAGACATTGATGGTGTGCCAATATTGGTGTGCTGGGGGACCGGTAGGTGTGCTGGCACCAGTGGATATCCTATCGGCCTGCAACGCAAAAGTGGCAGACACACGGTGGTTGAAACTGCTGTAGAGTCACTGGCTTTGAGCACACTGTGACCGTCTCAACCAGAAGTAAAACGCGCCTGTTCGGCCTCCTCTGGGGCTGCAGCCCCCCAGTGTGTCCAGCAGGCAGCCAGGCCATGGAGGAGGTTGCTGCAGGGACGAGGGATCACTGCATGGACACCTTCAGCAATGCACCAAGCTGCCAGCAGGACCGCACTTTGGTGCGTACAACTCTGTAGTACATACCAGCTGTGAGAAGCAGTTCAACAGCCGTGATTTGCGCCCAATGCGATCTTCACCTTGCATCTTGCAAAATACTTCGCCGCCTTGGTCACCACCATCCCTGTGGGAAGCAGGAGGATGCAAAGGACGCGCGGGGGTACGTGCACGTGCGAGTCCAGGCCGCCTGCGGCCAGCTCGCCGTCGCGCTGCCCGCCAGGGCTTCGCCCGCTGGCGCAACCGCGCAGCGCTCTGCCCTGCCAGCACTGGAGGCCGGCGCCTTGGCAGCCCCTGCCTTCCAGACGGCTGACGCTTGGGACCGGGACAGCAGCGGGTGCTGGGAGGCTGCCTGCAGCGAAGACAGCACGACGGACAGCCTGGAAGCGCTGGTGGCCCAGCTGGTGGGGCCTCCCACGCATGGTACCACGTAGACCTTTGTTCAGTGCATGTGGCAGGCTCGTATGCCACCCAGTGCTGCTGCCCCGTGCTCTTGGACAGCCCTGGAGCCTGGGCCTGTGCGTCAAGCTGAACGGCCGCTCGTACAAGTTTGCGGGCTCTGTTGCGTCGACGCTCACCAGGCTGAGCACGCCTTGCCAGCCTCCAGCACTAGCACATGGCATACAGCAAAGCTGGCACAGTTGTCTCTCATGCGCCGGGCGCTTGACAGGCGGACCCGCCGGCATGCGCGAGCGGGCTGGCTGCGCTGGCCGCCCACCCCTATGCGGCAGCAGACCTGCCTGCCTCGACGGCCTGGCCCGCATTCTGCGCCGCCCTGCCGACCGCGCTCGGCCGGCCCGAGCCCGGCGCGGCGGCCGCCGCCGTCGCGCTGGCCGCCGGCGCGCTCCAGGAGGCGCGCAAGCCCAACATACGCTGCGGGTAATCCGCATGCATTTGGGCTGGTCAGCAAGCGTGGCTTATCATGTGCACGGTGGCAATGCAGCAGAACAAGACCAGCTGTTTGACATGATAAAGCAGTTAAACACGGTGTTCGTTGGATGAGGGCATGCCCTGCACTTACTGGCCGAGCCAACCCCTTGCTCTACCCATAGGTGCGAGGTGTCAAAGCTGGACCTGAAAGCTGCGTTCCTTGTGCACCATGTGCACTACCCTGCGTGCACGCTTGCGAGCAGCTGGGAGGGCGCGAGGCTCCTGACAGGGCGCGCCGCGCGCAGGCGCGCTCGGCAGGCGCCGCGTCGCCGCTCAGCGACCTCTTCATAGCCCTCGCGGACTTCCTATCCGGCGCGGCAGCGGCCAGCAGCAGCAGCGCCCATGCCTGCCTCAGCGCAGCTCAGCCGCTGGCCATGGCAGCTTGGGCGCCGCCGGCCGCCGCGGAGGGCGGGCACCCAGCCCGCCTCGACCATGAGCATGGCACACACCCTGGTCGGGGCACCTGCCGTGACCCTGCGCCCCAGCTGGGCGTGCAGCCGGGCGACGGCGCATGCCCTGCCGTGTACCCCAGCCTCGCGGTGGCGCACGCGGCGCGCCTGGCGGCCGCCGCGGCCGCCGCGCTGCCGCGCTGCTGGGCCACGCTGCGGGAGCCGGCGCTGCGGCGGCTGGCGCGCGGCGCCGGGCTGCTGCTAGCGCCGGGGCCCGGGGCCGCGGCGGGCGCGGCGCCGCCTGCGGCGACGGCCGCGTGGCCGCCGCAAGGCGCGCAGCCGCGCTGCACCCATCACCCTGCGTTGCAAGCCCCACTGTGCGCTCGCATGCGCTGGCGGAGCTGTGTGCACGGTCCTGTGTGCGTCGAACTTAGCGCATGAGGGTGCGCACCTGCTGTGAAGCCCGCTGGTATTCTTGTGCCTTTCAGCCCAAGATGGGCCAAGCTAGCATGCTTCTGGACGCCGACAGGCGCGGCGAGCCCGCTAGAGTGGCTCTGCGCGGCGGGCGGCGCGCGCGGGGTCGCCGAGTGGCTGCATGCGTGGGCGGCCCCCGCCACCGGCGCACGGGTGTGCACCACGTATAGCCGACCCCAGCTGCTGCATTAAATTTAACCATTAATCTGTGTTATGGTATCTTATCACGCATTGCGGCAGGCTGCATGTGCATCCATTCCAAGCCTGTCTCTGATGCATACGGAGCCAGGCGGCCATACGCTCGGGCGCCTCACAGCCTGCCAGCCGCCTGAGGACCTGCCGAGGCGAGCGCAACAGGCTGTCGGGGCATGCCAGTGTGTGCACAAGCAGGTTGATGCAGCGTCCTGCCCTCGCTCGACGCTTCCCGCAGGGTGCTGGAGAGCGGTGCATGGTAAGCTTTGCATCCGCCTCAGCAAGGCCACTGCACCTGGCAGGTGCTGGCGCAAGGCCTGGCGGAGGCGGGCGCGTTGGGGCAGCTGCTGGCCGTGTGCCGCGCCGTCGCGGAAGGCGCCCGCTGGCGCGCCCTCCCCGGGGCCCCGCCCGTGCAGCGCTCTTGGAGACCGCAGCCTGTGCCACACAGGCGGGCCGCCCAGGAGCCACCCAACCTTGCTGCTGACACTCGGGGCTTACCGGAGGGCAAGCTTGCGCCTGACCCATCCGTGCGACAGCATCCAGACAGCGTGCAGCCTTCACCTCGAGCACACGCACATGTGGGGCCGCTTGGGCTGCAGAGCCTTCCGGCGCGCGCAGGCCGCGCATGAGCGCGGCGGCGGAGGAGGCTGCGCTTGCGGTCGTCGGGGAGGTGCTTGCATCACACTCTGGCAGGCGGCTGTTCCCCATTGCCGGCTGCCAGGTGTGCACTGCGCTCCCGCTGCAGCAGCAGACAGTGCGCGAAAAGTCGCGTGTGCAAAACGCGCCCCTTGTTGTGACAGCAAAAGTGATGTCCCTGCCGTACATCCCGGCTCTTCTGCCAGCATCTGCAGCCCAAGGCCAGCACCGTCTGCCCCCGGCAGCCTCAGGGGCCAGGTCCCCGTGCATGCCAGACGCTTACCTGTGCATTCGCGTTCCCTGTGCATGCCAGACGCGAAAGTCGTTGGCTGCCACGCAGGGCGAGCAGGTGTCACTGCCGGAAGCTGCTGGATGGCTGGTGGAGATCGCCCTGCAGCCGCTGACGCAGCTCACTCAGCCGCCCAGTCCAGCAGCATGCCCCGCTCAGTCGAGCCCGGCCCTTGGCATGCCGACGGCGGCCCTGGCCGCCCTGCAAGCTATCCAGGGTCTGGCCGCTGCACTGACGGGCCCGGGGCCGCCCGCGCTGGACGCCGGGGTGGCGCGGCCACTCGCCGCGGGGCTGCGCGCGCTCCTGGAGCGGCCGGCGGGCGTGGAGGCGCTAGCATCCACCATGGCTGGCGTGCACAGGTGGTTCTCATCTGCCCGGCTCTGCACAAAAGAAAAGCCAATGTAGTGGCATGACTGCACCGCTGCTTTAGAAGTATTTGCATGCATGGCGGAGCTGCACATCGGCTGGGGACACCTGCGGCCACTGCTCGCTGCATTGCCACTCTTGAGCTTTGGTTGGGCCACATAAAGCAACTGTTCGACCCGGCAGAGTGCACCAGAAGCCTCATCCTCAATGCCCACTGCCTAACGCGCGCCCGGGCGCGCGACGCAGGGGCATGGCCGCACTGCTGCGCACGCTCACGGCGGCCCCTGCTGGCCGCCGGCTGCTGCTGCCGGCGCTGCCCGCGACCCGCGCGGCAGCCGCGCTCACAACGCAGGAGAGCGGCCAAGCGCCTCGCCAGGGCAACGCGCCCCAGCCAGAGGCTGAGCACGCCCGCGACGTGCTGCACGCCATGGTGGCGCTGCTGCGCCGGCTCGCCGAGGGCGGCCCGCGGCATGCGCCGCCGGAGGCCGTCGGGGACTACGCGGCATCTGTCTGCGCTCTGCTCCGCTGCCCCGCATGTGCGCCCGCCCTGGCCATGCTGCAGCAGTGTCATGCGCCTCAGGCTGGGCAGGCCACAGCTGCCCAGCTACAGCGTCTGGGTGGAAGCTGCTGGCAAGCAGCGCGGCAGACGGACCTATGGCGCACCAGGGCGTCCGCGCAGCGCGTGCGCCTGCGCGCGATGCTCCACGCGCAGCGCGCAAGGCGTGACTCAGGTCTGGCGTGCAGCGGGCGGTGATGAGCTGCCGCCCGTCGCCGGCAGGTGTACCGCACATGGCGGCAGCGGGCGCGCCAGCGCTCCTCGTGGGCTCTTCCGCGACAGCGCTCACTGCAGTGCTGCCCCATGGCGACTCCGCTTACGGGCAGCCGCCGCCGTATGCGCAGCCAGGCTGCAGCGCGGACGGTGACGCCGGCTCGCCTGCGGGCGCCTCTGTCGACCCCGGGCAGCTGATGCGTGCCTGCTTAAGCGCATGCGCCGCCACGCCGCTCGGCATGCTGGCTCTCTGGCGCGCCGGCCTGCCGGTCCCCGACCTGGCTGGTGCCGCGGTTGCCGAGGGTATGTCCGCCTGGTGCGACCCTGCCGACGCCGCACATGCTCCGCTGCCGCCCGACGCGCCGCCTGCGCGCTCGGGCGGAGGACGCCCGAGCGCCCGCGCGCGCCCCGGACCGGGCCTGGCCGCGCGCGAGGGCCCTGCGCCGCCTGCCGCCGGCTGCGATGCGATGCTGCAAGCGCTGCTGGCCGGCCTGGGGGCGTGTCCCGGCCCTGGCGTCGCCCCCGGCAGCCCCGGCGACCCTGACCCGGGGCCGGGCGGCGCCGTGGCCGCGCTGGAGCGCGCGCACGCCGCAGAGGCACTGCTCGCGGAGGAGCTGCCGGCCGTCCTCGGCGCGTTCCGCTCCGCGGGCCTGAGCGCGGGCGCGGCGGCTGCGGCATGGCTGGCGCGCCGGGGCGGGCAGCAGCCGCGCGGCGCGCTCGCCGCGCTGCGCGCGGCCGGGGCCGAGGTGCGGGCGGCCGCGGCGCGCGGCGGCCTGGCCAACTGGGCTGCGCGCTGGGTCGTCGGGGGGCCTGCTGCACAGGCATGACGAGCCTGCTGCCGCATCACCAGCGGTTCGTCTCACCTCCCTGCTGCGCTGCGTCTCATAAATTAGGCGGTCTGCAGCCTGCAGGCAGGCCTGAAGTATAATCTCCTAGCAATGCACGTGACTCGCATGTTGTTACAGGGCCGGGGCTCGAGCAAGCGCGCGTTCTGCCGGTTCCGAAGCTGTTCCATGAGCGCGCCTCGCAACAAGGCTGCTGCAGACGCAGGGCGGGGAGACCAGAGGCGCGCGGAAAGCACCCCGAAGCTGCTACAAGCGCGACTCGACCAGGCGCTGCAAACCCTCCGCTAGACGCCGCACCTGCAAAACAGGTGCCGCGAGCCGTGATCACCGCCGGCAGGCCCGGCTGCGCGGCCCCGCCGCCCCTCCCCCGGCGGAGGCCGCCGCGCGGTGCCGGGCCTGGGCCGCCCGGCGCCTCATGCTGGCCGCGCAGGCGCGCGCGGCGCGCGCGC
>JAABUU010000235.1_pt1 | contig 133093 bp, 143 predicted proteins | sample 5559301 | NCBI WGS metagenome assembly JAABUU01 (sample SAMN10711884, study PRJNA513360) | rock metagenome | isolation source: Antarctica rocks | place: Antarctica: Victoria Land, Richard Nunatak white | reverse complement strand
TGCGCTGCCAGTTGCTGCTGCTGCGCATGCCCGCACGGCTGCCCAGGCATCAGCCCCAGCGGCGCGCTGTTGCACCAGCGCGCCCCGCTCTGCGCGCTCTCGCTCGTTTGCTGCAGCGCGCGGAATGCTCGGCCGCACCCCGGAAATACCATGCAATAGAGGAGGGGACCTCTGCGGGGGAAAGTGGAGCGCGCCCTGATCCCTGCGAGGTCTTTTGGCGCATGACGCAGGTCGCGCCGTCTTGCACGCCTCTCACACCGCTGCCAGGGCCGGAGGCAAGCAGGCACCTGACTTTGCAGCTGAAGCTGGACCCTGCCAGGGCGCGCCTGGCTGCCCGCAGCCTGCAGCGCGGCCAGCAGCTGCCGTGCGGCAGCGACGTCCAGGCCGGCCAGGTGGTCCGCGCCGCCGCCTCCAGGATTAGGGTAGGGCGGCTGCAGGCCGCTCGCAGGCGGCGGCCCCAGCCCCAACCCCACCAGGTGCGCAAAAGGGCCGGCAGCCGCATCGGCGGACGTGCTGTAGCCCCCGCACAGGCCCTGCAGGGTCTGCACAGGGTCAGGCCAAAAATGCACCACCCGTCCGCAGGGCCCTCACGCAGGCTCTGTGGTGCCATGATGTGCCGCACGAGGGCAATCGCTGTATTTCCACATGCAATAATGTGTCACAGGAGGAGTGCTGGCTCCACCACCCCAGACCAGGGAGCTGCTTATAAGCAAGCGGCCAGGCGTGATGCAGCCCCGGAAGTTTAACATGGAGCCCAGTCTCAAGCCGGGTGATGCAGGCCAGTAGTAGCGCAGTAACAGTATCTGCCTCAGGAGCCGGTGCAGGCAAATCACTGCTGGGCAGCTGCGCCAGAGCACGGCAGCAGCGAGCGGCGGACCAGGCAGCGACATGGTGGGCAGGGCGCCGCGCGCCTGCGGGGCCTGCTGCGTAACGTGCTGCAGGCGCGCCCGCTCCTCATGCTGCAGCTGCTTCACCTGCGCAGACAGCAGGACCCTCTTATAATTTGACAGGCCAGCAAAGATATTTAGTATGCAAGAGTTGCAATGAGTGTAGTAGCAGGGTTCTACTTTCTCGAGCAAGCTCGCCAGCCCCTCCACCTGCCGTGAGACGCAGGGCGGTCCGGCAGCCCCGCCAGGGCGCGCCGAGGCCGCGCCAGGCACGCGCGCGCTCACCATGGGGTGGCGCGCGGGCAGCCGGCAGACGTTGTCCACGGAGTGGCTGCCCTCGAGCGGGGGGCCGTCGTGCGCCTGCGCCTGCTGCTCCTGTGCGCGCCGCGCTAGGTCACCACCTCGGACTCATACACTAAATGTGCTGCCCTTACCAGCAGGCCCTGCTGCTCCACCGGGCTGCAAAGGCACACGCAAGGTTGTGGCGCACGGGCCTCGCACCCGTCGCTGCTGCGCCTGCAGTTGCTTCTGCACCTGCTGCAGCTGCGCGCTCCGGACCTTCTTGGCGCGCTGCACCTGCAGCTCGTCAGCCATGTGCGAAGTTAGCTCGCGGAGGTGCTGCAGTACGCAATGATCGCAGCGCGGGCTCTGCCATTTTGCGCACCTCCACATAGTTGGCTGCGGCTTGCGACACGCCTGGCTTGGTCCTGGCGACAAAGATGTCCCAGAACACGGCCCACCACTCGTACAGGAAGCCCGCTGGGGCGTCAATGGCTGCGCATATGCGCAAGGTCATTCGCCAAGTAGAGCTTATGACGTCGCAATTTACTCATCAGCCGCGTGGCTGGGCCGCACCCAGCTGCCTGTCGGGCACATTGGCCTCTAAGGCGAACAACTCCGCGCACTTGTGCAGGCTGCGCTTGCGCAAGTAGTCGCAGACGTAAATGTCCAGCCTGCACGGGCGCGGAGCGGGCTGGTCACGGAGGGCCGCAGCATCACGGTGTATTGCGCAAAGCAAATAGGCGCCTACATCTGTCCAGAGTCGAAGGCAAGCGCTCCCGGGGTTTGGTGCTCTGACGCCATCGTCCCGCGTGACCCCTTGTATTGACATTACAGCTGAAACTGCATCCAATCGCTACTATCTGAAGCCCGAGAAGCTTGATCAGAAGCCAACATGGCAGTGCTAACAGATCGAACACATATACAAAGCACTTAAATGCACTTAGCGCTGTGAGGGCGGGCGTGTCTCAACTGCCATAAGGGCAGAACTACAAAGTGGAACACAAGGGACGTATCGCCTGCACGGTGCGAGCTGCAACCTAGGCAGGGATTTGCAGATCTTTCCACACGGTGGATCTGGCGCTGCCACGCTGACGGTTGCTTACTGACGCAATGCTTGCATCAGATGCATTTGCAATGCATGTGCAATGACTGAGCCTGCCTAGTCACAGGCTGGTGCACCAATGTGTCACGCATGCGCCTGGCCCGTGCAAAATGTTTGGAATATGGTCAGCAAGCCTGCCAAGTGGCGGCCATGGGTAGAGGCTGTTGAACAGCCGCTGTTTGACAGTGCCAACAGCCTTGACACAATCTATGGAAGCGCTTAGCGCAAGCAATACAAATTCCAAGACCAACCAGCCATGCAAGCATAAGCTCATGTTTGCATGCCCAGCAGCAAGCGACATGATGTTGGACACTGACAGGCGGCCGATCTATTGGTCCAGCAGGACTCTGTGGTAGGCCACAGCACTGGCGGGCGGTAGGTGCATGTTACTGCACTGGTCCGGGCGCATGATTGATTGCCCAGACATTCGGCGTCATGCGTGCAAAGGTTCACAAGGGCCGCCCGGTATGCGCAGCAGCCATCGTCGTTACACCACTTGCTAAAGCGTGACCAGCCCGCCTACGAGCCCAGCAGCCACTTGCGCAGCGCGGCGGGCGAGTCGGTCTGGATGGCCGTGACGCCGCCCAGCCTGAGCGCGGCCTGCCAGTCCGCCGGCTCCGACAGGATGAAGACAACCACCGGTATGCGGTGCTTGTCCTGCGCGCAGGCGCCCGCGCACGCTGGCACGACGGCTCCCAGGCGACCCGCCGTGCCGGCTCGGGCGCAGAGCCTGTCAGCGAGCAGGGGGCTGTGGTGCGCAAGCATGCGCGGCATGCATGCGCGCTGCTCGGCCAGCAAGGGTGTGCAGCATGTGCCTGCTGGCGTGCGGGATGGGGCGCATGCGTCTGCCGAACAGCGGCTGCCATGTATGCAAGCTTGTTACCTCGGCCAGCAGCCGCGCTTGCAAACCGTTGCATAGGCAGCAAGAGACACGCGGGCAGGTGTGTGCGGACGAGCGTGCGCGTGCGCGGGCGCGCCTGCAGCCAGGCAAACAGCCGCGGCCGCGGGATGAGCCACTTCATGAACGCCAGGCGGGCGCGCAGCAGCAGCGCGCGCCAGCCGCGCGCCGGGATGACCTTGGCGAAGGCGGCCTCCCTGCGCGCCAGCAGAATGACACAGCCCCTCAGTCAGCGTGCCCGCAGCAGTGCGCGCCCGCCGCTCAGTGGCACGACCTTGTCAGGGCGGCCTACTGCCGTGGTAGCAGCAAACCCTCACTCCCACCGCCTTGAGGTGCTGCCATTGCACAGGCGGCGCTTAGGCGACAGCATGGCGGTCATGCGAGCGCAGGAGCATGCACATGCTTACCGCAGGCCCAGCAGGCTCTCTTATATATGACATTCAGCAGTCCGCATGTCTCATGCGCAGCTCGTGCACAGCTACCACGCGCAACCGCACACGCACAGGCCGCACCAGCCGGTGAAGAGCGGCACGTTGAAGACGGACTGGCCAGGCGGCGGGCGCCACCGGTCCTTCAGGCCTAGCAAGTAGAGCGTGTACAGCCAGTACACCTGCCAGCGGGCGCCGGCGGCCCCGATGTGAGCTTGGGCTGATACATGGGCATGGCACCAAACATCGGCGCTGCAACACGCCGAAATAGCAGCTGCTCTGGTCTGCTCATGCAGGCCTGGCCAGCGGGCAGCGCACCTCGCGCATCGGCAGGATGCGCGCGGCCTCCGGCAGCGCCTCGCCGCACATACGCCAAATGGCCGGGCTGTCCAGGCTGCCCAGGATGACGCGGTCGGCCCTGCCCGCGCGCCGCACCTCATCCGCCACCGCGAACACCAGCGCCTGCGCGCGGTCGCGGGCGCTTGCTGGTGCTAAGAGCCCTCGTCAGACCCTCACGCGTTCCTGCACAGAGCGCTGCTGCAGTACCCGTCTGTTTAGGACACGCACCTGCATGGATGCAGAGCCATGCCTGGTGGCCATGAGCAGAGCAGGCATCTGGCATGTGCATGCAACATGCGCAGAGGCCATGCCATGCAGGTCATGGTGCGAAGCGCAACACCCGGGTATAGTACCAATTCAACAAGCCTATGCCACAAGCTTAACATCGAGCAGCCCAGTGGCAGCACCACGGGGTGCACCCGTAAGCAGCCAAAGTTGGCTGATACACGATGGTAATTCATTCATTCTTGCACCCACAATACAACACCTGATGGAGTGCGACACTGCACGGCCTCAAATCACGCGGTATTTGCGAGTCGTGAGAATGATGTGGCATACAGGAGCGCACCCGGCTCTCTTGCCAGATCTCCAGAATCAGGTATGTATCCGCTTCAGCCTGCGTGAGCAGCAACGCCCAGGCCAATGTCTGAGCTGCTCAGCATGCTCCGTGAAAGCAAGAGCGTGGTATCCCACAGGTGTGTTGTGTGCCTGCCTCGAGCAGCAGCTCCTTCAGGAGCGGGATGCGGCGCCCGTCCTTGAAGTCGGTGGTGTGCACCGGCGCCGCGCTCTCAGTAGGGATCAGCGGCTGCAGCACCTCCCGGTACGGCGGCAGGTCCTTTGCAGCAACCTGCATATGCACTTTACGTCGTCCAGGGAGTGCACACGAGGTTTGTGCTCAGAGGATGCCATTGCATGCTAGTGGATTTGTAACCTGCTGGATGTCTGCGTCGACGCCGCACGCCCGCAGCAGCGAGGTATCGTGGAATATAACCGGCGTGCCCTCTGAGGTCGGCAATATGTCCATCTGCATCACCTGGTGGCATTGCGCTCTGCTTCAATAGACCGAAAAACAAAACTTACACTGTGTTCTTCAGGGCGCGGTAGCGTGCGTAAAAACCGCTGCTGCGTGAGTACCTTGGAGCCCGCAGCCTCGGCGCTCCGCAGTGCTGCAAGCGTGTTCTCCGGGGCTTCATTGCCGCCCGCCCTGTGAGACACCACCAGAGGCCTGCCGGGAACGGCCTCGTTCCAGGGCGCTGGCAGCCTGCTGGACATCCTCCGAGGTGGTGATCCCTGTGACATGCTTTAGGCGTGCCATGCCAATGCCAGCAAGCTCTCTAGTCACCCTACACTCTGAGCTGAAGCAGTTACACTTTGAAGTTTGTTAAGTTAATGCGTATGGCATGCACTATTGCCAACCCATTTCAACGGCAGGCCGCCAGAAAGTCAGTCTCATACATGAAATTAGATTCATTGAAATAGACATCATTACATCATCTAGTAATGTAACAGAAGTACCTCCTATTTTTTGGGGCAAGATTGCACATATCAGCTACACTGCGCTGCACACATGCACATGCTTGACATCGTGTTGGACAGCTACAAAGAATTTGCAGTAGGCATCTCCTACATCACATCACAGCCGGCACTCTTGATGATGCATGGTGGAGCTCTGCAAGCACAGCTTGCAGGCGTTGCAGCAAAGACACCAAAGACCGAAGAGTGCCTAGGCGCGAACAAGTTGTGGTCACCCTAAATGTGCATTGGACTTGACAGACAGCTACATGCTGGTGCAAGTCACAGCAATGCACAGAAGTAAGACAAGGGGCGATTACCACATGTAACTCTGTACAGATGATGAGACCCTTCCAACATCGACCTGGGCACCGTTAATTGTGCATATTTTCATGGACTGGATGCTTTCACAACCTAATGGCACTGAGACTCAACAAGGATGAGAAGCTGCGGCATGAGCGCAACCTCGCCTCATGCGAGTCACGCGTGATTCTGCCCCACCTCCACAGGCCCAGCAGCACACAAAGTCGGTCACGTCACCGCGCAAGATGCGTCACCACCCGTGGCGGCGGTGGGTGGCCTCCATGCGTTCCAGCGCCGCGCGCGCTTCGCGCTCGCTGTAATCGGCCATTGGCGACAGGCCGCTCCAGCGCCCGTCCAGGTCAACCCTGCGGGCGGTCCCATGACGCTGAGGTCTGCATGATGCCACGCTTTTGTTGTTTGTATCACTTGCAGCGCGGTGGACCAGCCAGCCAGCAATGTCGTCAGCTCAACGTTCAGATGCACTCAACTTGCAAATCATGGCGTGAGCTAGGCGAGCTAGTATCACCCCATAGTCCTGAAATGCAAGCCACCAGCAAACAACACGGAGTACAGCACGCAGAGCATGTGCACTCATGCAAGGCACGTCACGCCTGCCAGCCAACTGCCAATGCAGTGAGGTAAGAACTTTTCTACTACAAGGAAGGTACAAGGTGAGCCCCAACCTGGCTGGGCCACTGATGCCGCCGGGGCCGGTTGGCGTCCGCACAAGGACACGCTCGCAGCACACCATGTTGTTTATGACCTGCCACATGGCACGATGCGGTGTTGCAGCGCTGCTTCCCGGCGGGAAATGGAAAGCGGCTTATGGCAGATATGATACTTGTACGTGCAGTGCAAGCTTGCACAATCCATTGAAAAGTGCAGCAGAGCCATGGAGAGGGACGCAGCAGCGCCAGGGCAGGCACCAGGAGGAGGATGCTCTCCATGGTGTAAGCAGCCTGCCACGCAGAGGGGCTGCTGCCGCGGGACAGCGCCTCGAGGCACACTGCACCACCAGCGGTGATATGACCTGCCGCACCATGACGCGGGTCAGGCAGAGCTCTCTAAGGCACAGCCACACAGGTGATGTCCGGCTGAGGGCCAGGGCGCAGCGCACCAGTGTACCACGCCATACGCGGTCTGACGATGCGCAGGAGAGGAGGCTCCTCCGGGTAGCGGCTGCCCGGGAACAAGGCCTCCATAAGAAGTTTGCCGCAGCCAGACTTGCGCTGCAGGACGGCCAGATCGGCGTTGAGGTCACGGCCGCCTGGCGTGGAGCTATCAAAGTTGCTCAAGCAGAAGCGCCACCTGCACAACACGCCGAGTCACGTGCAGTTACGACTTTGGGATGAGCTGAGGAGCTGCCTGAGCACACCGCGCTCTGCGCAGACGCTCAGCAGGTCCAAGTGCATCAGAGACAGGAGCAATGGATGCGGCCCATTGGAGCACAAACCATGCTGGAGGCCAGCAGTGCGCACGTGCCTGAAAATGCTGTCATCGACCAGGCCCAGTTCGCTTACTTGCGGCAGCCCACCGCTAGCCACGGCACGCGAGAGCTGCCGGAATTCACTCCTGCAGCAAGTCAGTGTGATTCTTCAGTCAATATGGCCACAGCACGCAAATCACAAGCGAGGTGCAGCAAACGCACAGCACGCGGCGGCTGCCGCTCTTATGGGTCACAGAGTCGGCACGTGGCCGCGCTGGCGAGCGTGCAGGTGAGGTTTGGTGTGGCGGCGTAAATAGCTCCTCAAACCAAGTGCTCAAGTCGCACAGCCACCGCCACAGGCCTTCAAGGCTGAGCAATCGGAACACTGCACCAGTGTCGCTGCTGAACATGGGTCGTAAGAACCACCTAGTTGACTCGCTGTTCACGCATGCTGGTGCACTGTGCTGAGGCTCTGGCCGAGCTGAGCGCTCTGCACAGCGCCACTTGCACTATCTGCTTCAGTGGTAGGTGACACACCAGTGCCTGCACCTGGATGGTCTTCTGTTATTTCCTCAAGCTGTATGGGCAACTCTGAAGAAAGCTGTTATGCCATAGGTCTGAGGGCGGCCACATGCACTTGCTCTCACTTGCTCTCTTACACTGCACGTGCGCGTGTCTACTTACGCTACACAAGCAGCTGCATGAAACCAGCCGCTGGTTCTATCTCTGATATGCAGCTCAGCTTGTAGTGATTGCTGGCAAGTACCAAAGCACAGCATGCAAAAAGCAGATTGTGCCTGCAGCAAAGGCAGACATGCCGCCCGTCACCGGTCCGTCTGTATCAGTTCCTCCACCGACCAGTCCTCATAGCTGTGCCGCGCGCCAGCGCAGCCTCAGGACTGTCTCAACAGCTTGCTCGCACCATACTCCCACAGGACTGTCGCTCACAGGCCGCACATACGCATTGCCAGACAGCATGGGAACTGTGATATGATAGATATACAAGTCAAGTGCAGCTGCGGCCTGCCGCAGTTTTGCGTTTAGAGAGCCCAAGCTAAGGCAGCAGAGGCGCGCCTGCCATCAGGCAGGTACCGCCGCACGGTGAAGGGTATCTTCTTTTCTCGCAGCTCTTTCATAGCGATCTCGAGCGGGTCAGACTCCCCGTTCAGCTCCACCATGACGGGTGCGTTCATGCTGTGCGCCACGCCAAGCCTTCAGCCTCCTAATGCAGGTACAGCTGATGCTCAAGCCTGGCGCAAGCAACTTGTCAAAGCCTTTTGGTACAGCTGGTCAGCCGGCGAAGCTCGGACCTGATTTGCAGCGCGCGCGTGCCCAGGATACGCGCGCGCTCATACTTTGTCATATAGCGCGTCGTGATGCGCGGGCGGTCGGTCGGCTGCGGCTGCTGCTCCAGCACTTCCATGCGGTCCTCACCCTCCGCATGCGCCTCGCCGCCTTCCGCCTCCTCGCCCTCGCCAAACGGCTGCGCGGCGCGCCGCGCCACCAATCAGTTCAGCAACTTAAAGCAGTTGAACGAGGCCCCTCACAGCAAACACTGTCTCGTTTGCGAAACATTCCGCTGACGTGTGCGCTTGCGGCCGCTGTTCCAGCATGACTGCGGCTCCTGGCGCCCCGCACACGCCTTGCCGAACTTGAGCACCCTCCGCCTCACTAATTGACTGCGCAGTGCGCAAGGTAGGTGCTCAGGCCGTGCAGAGGCGGTGCACCGTCTTGGGAGAGCTATGCAGCGTCACACTGTGCACACCAGGCACACACAGCGGCACACTGCAGCACACTGCGTGCACCAAGGCCAGCGTGGCTAGCGCAGCGTCTCATGTTGGTGTACAGTACACACAAAGGTCCACTCCTCCAACCAGTTACTAGACGCCATGGAAGCCAAAGTTGCCAGAGCAAGCAGCCTCCAAAATGACATGCGCGCGGGAGGCGGCGCGTGCATCACCTCTTCTGGCACCTCCGGGTCCGCGTCGTACTCCACATCCATCCTGTGCAGGTTGACACGCTCACGCTCGGTATTCTAGCAGAGGTACAAGTGCGCAGGCCCAGAGCAGAAGCGCACCCAGCATCGCCGCCATAATCGTCGTCCTCCATAAGACGCGCGTTGAGCGGGTGCTGCGGTCAGCTGAGTTGCCACAACAAGAGCAGCAGGTGAGCACTGGCTGACCACTGAGATGCAAAGAATGTACGCTCCTTCTGCCCCACTCTTGTTGCTGTGTGTCACTGTACCCGACGTACTTCTTCAACTGTGCGGATGCCTAGAAGCGTACTGTTTTGCCAAAGCTCAGTTTGTTGCTGGCCTGGCACTGTTTCGACTTGGAAGCCTAATTAGCTTATAAGCAGCCCTAGGCTGGCTGAGTTGAGGCTGTCTCACGCAGCAGCGCAGCAAAGTCGAGCTACGTACATCACAGCGCTTAAAAGGATTGGTGTAGAAGCACGAACAAACATGGCAATGTACACGCTCCATGGCCCGCTCACCGCGACAAAGGCTCTCAAGGCGGAGCTGGTGGCGGCCTTTGCGGGCATTGAGCTGCACCGCCCGCCTTTCACCTGGGGCCTGAGCAGCAGAACGCCGCGGTTCCTGGCGATGAGCCCCAGCGGCAAGGTGCACAACGCGCACCGTGCTCCTTTGGCAAGCGTTCTTGCAACGCTTGGCTTCATTGGTATACAATACTGTCCCTCACGTGGCACAAGTGCTGTTGAGAGCGATGCAACTACACATACAAGGCAAGCCGTCGCGCAAGTAGGCCATCAACGACATATGCAAGAGACTGTGCGTGTTGATGCCACCAGCGTGTTTGCACACATACCCAGCGTCATCTGGCTTCTAGCACCAGTCAATATTCTTGTGAAGCAAAAGAGCCACCATAGTGGTGGTGCAGGTACCCGTGCTGGAGACCCCGCAGGGGCCGCTGCTGGAAAGCAACGCCATCTGCCGCTTCCTGGCAGAGGGCACACCATTGTATGCGCGGCCGCTGCACCCGGCAGACATGACGCGTGCGCATATTGACTGCTGGCTGGACTGGTGCCAAGTGAGCCCCTCTGAAACCTGCAGCACTGTCACGACCTGTCAGTGCCGTACTCTCAGCTGCATGTGTGGCTTTGGCGTGCACTGGCTTCAGCTGACCTTCAAGAGTGAGAGCTGCACTCCTATCGCGCTCTGCTTGCTTTCCTGGTCACCCACCGACAGGCGAAGCGTGCACCAAGGCAAGCCGACCCTGCTGCAGACGCGCAGCCCCTCAGCGCGCTGCTCGCGTCAAGCAGGGCCTGGAGCACGCGATCGTGGACTGGATCTACCCCATCTTCGGCTACGCGGGGATGCCGTGCGACAAGCGCGCCTCCGCCAAGGCCCGCGGCGCCTTCCTGGCGCATGCGGGCGTGCTGGAGCGGGAGCTGGCCGGGCGCACCTACCTGGTCGGCCAGGCCGTCAGCCTGGCCGACGTAGTGGTGGCCGCCGCCTTTGTGCAGTCATACTGCGTGGTGCGCACCGGCTGCCACCTGATGTTGCAGCTAATGCTGCTAAGTAAGCATTAGGAAGCATCACTGCTAAGTAATGCTGTGCAGACCTCCGGGTGGCTGCTGAGCTGCGGCACATCACGCCATGCGCGGCGGGGTTTCTCTGCAGTGCTGCGGTGAGCAAGCACAGCCCGGCGGGGGTGCTGGAGGAGGGCGGATCGCGGCTGCTTGGAATCCTGCGAGCTTTCCAAACGCACCGGCGCATGGAGGCGTCTACAGCGCATGCAGCTGCAACCGCAGAACATGCATGCGACATGTGACATCTGGTGAAGAGCAGATGCGCGGTGCTGCTGCATGCGTGAAGCGTTTTCTGCAAAGATCCGCATGGCATGCCCCGGCTCCCGGCCCACGCCGCTGCGCCAGGCGGCCACGCCAGGCGCCCCGCGCGGCGCGCCCTGACCCCTGCCCGCGCGGCGCGCGCCAGGCGTTCACGCCGGAGTTCCGGCGCGGCCACCCGGCGCTCACGCGGTACCTGTATACGCTGTACGGGCACCCGGCGGCGCTGCGCGCGCTGCGGCGGCCCCTGCCCGCGCCGGAGGCGGAGCTGGTGCCGGGCGAGGCCGCGCTGCGGGCGTCCGACAGCCTGCCCGTGCAGAACCCCACGCGGGCGCAGTGGTCAGGCGCGCACCGCGATGCCTACCCTAACCCTAACTTTACACTTACTCTTAGCAGACGCTCAAAAGCATGCGCATGCAGGCTCCCGTCTTGACAGCTGGGGAGGCCGACCTGGGTGCTCCGGGGAGGCTGCGATGCAGGCCGCTGAGAGCATGCATGGAAATATGCGGGCGCCCTGTTCACGCATGTCGGGCGGTCATCAAGCATCTGCCAACCAAATCCAGGGCGCCGAGTCTCCAACATGCATCAAGACTTGGCTGTCGCATCTGGCGGTCATATGTATGGCTTGCCCCCAAAAGAATACCTGTCAACATTTGTTCCCTGGCCTGTGCGAGCTGCATGCGCAAGCATCTGTAACATTGCGCAGGCTCTGAAGGGTGCGTGGACGCGGCACACCCGGGCCGCGCGGACACGCTGGCCGGGCGCTCATCGGGGCGCGCGCGCGCGCGCAGGCGACCGCGTGCGCCAGGCGTTCCTGGACTTCTTTGAGACCAAGGGCCACACGGTGGTGCCCAGCAGCAGCGTGGTGCCGCACGCGGACCCGACGCTGCTGTTCGCCAACGCCGGCATGAACCAGTTCAAGCCCATCTTCCAGGGCACCGTCGACCCCAACTCCGACTTTGCGCGCCTGTCGCGCGCCTGCGACGCCCAGAAGGTGCGGGCCGGCTGCCAAGCCGGCCGGGGGCGCTCATTTGCCCATTGATGCGCTGCGGCGCTGAGATCGAGTCGCGCGTCACGAGGAGCTGCGGTGGAGGCGCCGCATGGTGGCACATTACAGGCCGGTGGGACGAGCAGGCCATCTAGGGTGCTCGGCGATCCCCAAACCCATGCTGGCGTGCTGCCATGCACAAGTGTGGGGCATGCATTACAGGCGATAAGCATTGGGCCCTGGCCATGCAAACACGCAGCTGACTGGAGAGATTTTGTGTGTGCTGATGCAAGGCGCCCGCGCGCGTGGCGGGCCTGTTGTTTTAATGATGCAGACAGAAACAAATACAACATTTTGCATGCCTGCCATGCCCAAAGGGTAAGAATGACACCAAGTGTGCGCGCCCCTGCAGTGCATCTGTGCAGGCGGCAAGCACAGCATTGATGCGAGCACAGTGCAAGCGGCGGGTGGTCTCAGCGCCCGGCCGTGCCAAGCGTGGGCCTGACGCCGAGTGCGCGCGTGCCGGCAGTGCATCCGCGCGGGCGGCAAGCACAACGACCTGGACGATGTGGGCAAGGACGTGTACCACCACACGTTCTTCGAGATGCTGGGCAACTGGTCCTTCGGCGACTACTTCAAGGCGGAGGCCATCGCATGGGCGTGGGAGTTGCTGACGCAGGCGCGCCCGCTCGCGGCTGGGCGTCCGGCTGTCTGCACCGAGGATGCGTGCGGGTTGCTCGCCCTCTGTGGCGGTGGGTAGCTGGGCGTTCGAGGTTCGTGAGGCCATTATCTGCGACCGCGTTCCAATGTTCACGCCTGCGGGCGAAGTGCATGCGAGTGCGGGTGTACTCGCGTGTTGGCCCAGGAATGGCTCCACAGGATCTGAATGTATGTCTCAGTACCAACGTGCACACATCATGCAGCAGCGTTGCTGCCTGCAATACAAATGAATGACTGTGCGCGCACCAGGTCTACAAGCTCGACCCGGAGCGGCTTTACGCCACGTACTTTGGCGGCGACGAGGCGCAGGGCCTGCCGCCCGATGATGAGGCCAAGGGCATCTGGTGCGCTGGCGCGCACCCTGCGCGCAAGCGGCCCAAGCCCAGGAGCTGCGCGCGCTTGACAGCACCCGCGCCAGCTCGACCCTGACCCTGACCCGCCTGTCTAGGACGTTCATCAGAGAGACAATACATGCGGCAACGCACGGCTTCTTATCAAGCTTGCTACAGCTACACTTGAGCAAGTTGGACGCCGCTGCAAGGCCGTTGAGAGTGTTGCAGCCCGCTGTAAAGGGATGCATATGGCATGCTTTGCCGTAGGCTGAGGCTGATGGCAGTGGCGGGCGTGCCGTCACCGGCTGCAGGGGCCAGCCAGGCTGATGCCAGGGTGGGCGCAGGCTCAAGCTGATGCCGGAGGCGCGCGTGCTGCCGTTCGGCTGCAAGGACAATTTCTGGGAGATGGGCGACCAGGGGCCCTGCGGGCCCTGCACAGAGATCCACTATGATCGCATAGGCGGCCGCGACGCCGCGCACCTGGTGAACCTGGACGACCCCAACGTGCTTGAGATCTGGAACCTGGTTTTCATCCAGGCGCGCTCTCCGCCCTGCCCAACCCTTCCCTAGCCTCCACCTGCGATGCCGGCCCGCTGGTGAACCTGGACGACCCCAACGTGCTCAAGATCTGGAACCTAGTGTTCATGCAGGCGCGCGCTGCGCCCTGTCCATACCCTTAACCTACCCTGACCTTCCACCCAGCACAGCCGCCAAAGCGGCGGGAATGCGCCACCGCGCTGCGACGCCTGCTGGCGCGCGCCACGCTGTGACGCGGTCAGCGCTGTCGCCTGCGGAGATCACACTGATGGATCATTGTGGCATGCGTCCTTGTAAGGAAATATCTGGCGGAACCATGTGGGGCAGGTCATGCAGGGCGCAGGGCGGCAGGCAGGTGCATGCACGCTCTGCAGCGTCCATGTGCTGCAGCTGCAGATGTTGGGGGCTCTGAGAGTCAGCACGCTTTCCCGGCGCGCGCAGTTCAACCGCGAGGCTGACGCCAGCCTGAAGCCGCTGCCGGCGCGGCATGTGGACACAGGCATGGGCATGGAGCGCATCACCAGCGTGCTGCAGGGCAAGGTCGGGCGCCTCGAGACCTCCGCATGCCACCCTGACGCGCCACAGTCTGCTATTCCCCCGCTGAGTGTGACGTCAAGCCTGCCTCAGCCAGCTGGGGCTGCTTCCTGCAGGCTGCCAAGCCAACGGATGGGCGTCTGCGGTGTGTGGGGTAAGATTCGGGCTTTACAGTGCGCTGTGACAGCCTCAATGGCTAGGTATGAAAGGAGGTGTTCGGCATTGGGGGCCCGTTTTAGGCAGCGCTCGATGCTGATGAGCGCGGTTGAGAGTGAGCTTGCAGAGACGCTGTGAAGTACTGGACACAAGCTCCTAAGTGGGCTGCTGGGCGCCTGCTCATTCTTGTGAACGTGCATCACTGCTGGCTTGTGCGATTGGGCGTGCCTGAAGCCAGGGCCTGTGGGGCGGCGCAGGTCTCCAACTATGCAACAGACATGTTCACGCCCATCTTTGCTGCCATCCGGGCTGCTACTGGCGCGGAGCCATACACCGACAAGGTGCCACGCCGCGGAACTGGCAGAAGTGGTGAAGCTGATGCATGCTTGGCATGCAGCATGCAGAGTGTTGGAGCAAACGTCCTGATGGACGTGCTGCAAACCAACCCTGCTGACGCACATCTCTAGTGCCTGCTTGCTAACAACTGTGGGTGTACCAAACTGCCTGCGCGGGCGCTGCGGCATGCTCGCGCCGACGCTCGCGCGCGGGCGCAAACCGCCACTGTTAGTGCAGTGCCGGCTGCATGAAGGCCACAGGCAGTCATGTGGCTGGAGTTTGGCCCAACCCTAACCCTGCCACCAGGTGGGCGCGGACGACGCGGGCGGCAAGGACATGGCGTACCGCGTGGTGGCCGACCACATCCGCACGCTCGCGTTCGCGATCGCCGACGGCGCGGCGCCCGGCAACGAGGGCCGCGACTACGTGCTGCGCCGCGTGCTGCGGCGCGCGGTGCGCTACGGGCGCGAGACGCTCGGCGCGCCCGACGGCTTCTTCGCCGGGCTGGTGCGCGCTCCGTGGGCAGGGTTGGCCGCGGCTGGTAGCGCGCTCCATGGGTAGGGTTAGTCGCGCGCGCTCGGCGCGCCCGACGGCTTCTTCGCCGGGCTGGTGCGCGCTCCGCTCCATGCCTCCGCGGCCTGACTCTCCCAGCGCTCTTGGTCGGGTGGTGTTCATGCGGCGTTCGTCCACACTGCGTGCTTCCCTGTCTTCCAGTAACATGGTCGCACACCTCAGTGAGCTTGGCCGCCCGCTGGACAACGTCCGCGCGCCGCGGCGGCGCAGAGCGCCGACGGTGCGAGCTGCAGCTTGCGCGCCGTCGATCAGGCTCATGGTCGTCTTCTCCTGATGCCAGACAGCCGACCGTGCTTGAGCAGACAAGTGACGAGATTTTTAGCTCGCTCACTGGCTGCAGGTGGACTCGGTGGTGGCTGTCATGGGCGGCTTCTACCCAGAGCTCGTGGCGAAGCGGGATCACATCCATGCCACTATCAAGTGCGCCCCTCTCTGCGCATCGCGGTTGTTGTTAGTGCAGCAGGATGGTGAGTGCAGAACTCCTGATAACATGATGTGAAGCACGTCGTTCTGCGCTGGCTGACAAGTAAGCCTGCAAGGAGCCTACGGAGAGCTGTAGCTGGTGGTGATGGAACATAGCTAAGTTTGCCAGAGACCAATGCTGCAGGTAAAGGCCCGGACTGCGCTGTCCTGCGGCAGGGAGGAGGAGGTCAGCTTTAGCCGCACGCTGGTGAAGGGGCTGGAGCTGTTCAAAAAGGCGGCCGCCGCCGCCAAGGGCGGCCAGCTGGCCGGCCGCGACGCCTTCCTGCTCTGGGACACGTTCGGCTTCCCGCTCGACCTCACCCAGGCATGCTGCCACGCTGGGGCCAAAGCTCATGCCGCAACCCCAGACCGACTGCTTTTGAGCGTGGGTTACTTCACATAAACTGACGTGAACCGAGGTCCCTCTACCCGCCGAGGGCGACGCTGTGCTGCGGCCGCCTCTCCACACACTCAGTACACATGAGGCAAGCGTTTTTTATACACTACAAGCAGAGCCGCCACTGGCTTTCCACACTGCCAACGCTTCTCATGCATCGTGCTCAACGAATGTCCCTGAGGCTCGCGGTGCGCGCTTGCCAGGTGGCCCTTCACATTTATGCAAGGCTCTACTCCAGCCCTGGATGAGTAGCTTACAATGAGCTCCAGCTATCAATCGTACTCTAGTGGTACTGGGACTTACTGCCCTAAGTCCCAGCGCAGCTCATGGCGGAGGAGCGGCAGCTGGAGGTGGACGTTGAGGGCTACCAGCAGGCCATGCGCGAGCAGCGCGAGCGCTCCCGCGCGGCCGGCAAGGCCACGGGCGGCCCGACGCTGAAGTTTGAGGCGGAGGCGACCGCGCACCTGCAGACGACGGGCGTCCCGCTGACCGACGACCAGCCCAAGTGCGCGCACGCTGCGCGCAGTGCTGGTCTGCTGAGCAGCGTGCTCAGGCCTGGCCTTCTGGGATCGCGGCGCGTCCCTCGGGGAGCCGCGGCATGCTGCTGCGCGCAGTGCTGGTCTGCTGAGCAGCGTGCTCAGGCCTGGCCTCCTGGGATCGCGGCGCGTCCCTCGGGGAGCCGCGGCATGCGGAGCACCGCCGTTCCGATGGCGCCGGCTTGCCGGGCAGGGCGCTGAAGCCTGTTTCCCAGGGCAAGCTGTGGCCCTTAGGGTCTAGGTCTTGAGTGTGCCGTCGCCCGGGCGCAGGCCTGCCAAGCTACAGACGCCCCTGCTGGCGAAATGGCCCTTAGGGTCTAGGTTTTCAGCGTGCTTTCCTTCGGGCGCAGGTACACGCCCGCAGAGCTGCAGACGCGCCTGCTGGCGATCCTGGGCATGCAGGGCTTCGTGCAGAGCACTGCGGACGCGCCCGAGGGCGCCGTGGGCCTGGTGCTGGAGCGCACGCCATACTACGCTGAGTCCGGTGGCCAGGCGCGCCTCGCATACAACCCTGATACTGCTGCCATGTACCAGTAGCTACCAATTTGATTGGTGCGGTGCGGTGCGCGGTGTGCTGATGCTTGACATGCGCCAGCGCCCCCATCGTCTGTACACTCATCCTCGTGCATGACATGGGATGCAAGGACAGGTACACAGTGTCTGCCTGCGTCACTTTATTGACACGCCCCGCAATTCCCAAATGCGCACCTTCGTGCGCCGCGCTGATGTCCACCTGCTTGGAACCCGCCGCTCAGCAGCGCGCGCCTCCGGCCGCAGGTGGCTGACATGGGCGACATCGCGGCCCCGTCCGGCCTCTTTCACGTCCGCGACACAAAGGCGTGGCCCGGGTGGCTGCCTGCAAGCGCGTCAGGCCTGATGCTGAGTCTGGCCAGAGGGCATTCATCTGAGGTTTGGTAGACTTTGTATTGACTGTTTGTTATAGCCCTCGGATGATCGTGAGCAAGCCGCGCGCTCGTCTGTACCTCTTGACACCTTTGCGTGCGGCTGCCAACCGTCGCTCATGTTCAGTGTGCACTGATCGTGTGCAGGCGCTGCTCACACAGCAATACCGCCACCTGTCACGGCTGCAGAAGGCTGGAAAGAGTGGGTTAGTGTGGGCGGGTGGCGTGCTGCGCGCCGCGTGCGGGCTGCGCTGCGCGCAGCGCACTCCAATGCGCCCGTTGGCGCTCGCAGCCTCTGCTCAAGCTGTGGGTGTGCCGTTCCAGAGGCGAACGGGCGCCGGCGCTGCGCTCGTGCTGCTCATAACCCTACACCCTACCCCTGCTGCCCAGGTGGCCGCGGGCTACGTGCTGCACGTAGGCGAGGCCGCGCGCGGGGCACTGTGCGTGGGCGACGCGGTAACGGCGGCGGTGGACCTCCCACGCCGCGCGCGCATCGTGCCCAACCACACCTTTACGCATGTGCTGAACTTTGCGCTGCGGGAGGCGCGCCCCTTGCGATTGCTGCAGGGCGTTTTCAAGCATGCAGGCCCAAGATGCAGCGTCAGAGGCTGCCATGTGGAGTCAGCATGAAGTTCATTTATTGAAATCTTCTGAATTAAGCAGGCCATGAAAGAATTACTTCCGGGCAGCACACGTTTCAGGCTGACGTATTTGTATGATGCTAGCATGCCATCCTGCCGTATAGTTGCGCATGGACTGCATCTCCGGCAGTGCTGTACTACCAGAACTGCACAAGTGTACAAGCAAGTGTCTGCATCTGCAGCGCATATGGGACCTCGCAATCCTGAAATGGGGTCCACTACACCGCCGCTTGCCGGCAACGTTGAGGCGGGGTCGCCAGCATGCCTCCCTTTGGGCCATGTGGCACACTCACCATGTTGATGGATGGCGCTGACGCCGCGTCCCTGGCACCCCGTCGACCTTGGCTGCGTGCGCGCCAGGAGCTGGGCGACCACATCGACCAGAAGGGCTCCATGGTCTCGCCGGAGCGCCTGCGCTTTGACTTCTCGCACGGCAAGCCCATCGAGCCCGGCGCGCTCGCGCGCATCGAGGCGACCTGCCGCGGCCAGCTGCTGGACGCGCTGCGCATCTACGCCAGGGACGTGCCGCTCGCCGAGGCGCGGCAGATCAATGGCGCGCGCTGCCCAGCGCTCTCACCTTCCTGTCAGGCTGGTCTCGGCACGAGCTCCGCGTCGACCGCCCCTGTCTCAGCTGCGGCCCACCGCTGCCGCCGGACACACTGCGCATGTCCGTCGAGCATGCGCCTCCTGGACATGTGCGACAGCATAAAGATATGGAAATGGTGCAAAGGCAGCTCAACATGCCTTTCATGAACCTCGATTCCAGCCAGAGCACAGCCAAATAGCACAAATAACATTCTCCACTCAGACGTTACGCCAGTTGGCTCACATTGCACACCCCTGTACTTCATGTTGCGCCCACATGCTCGTAGTGCTGTCAAGCCATGGAGCTGTATGTACTCATCCCCGTTTCTGCGACCCGCGCAGGCCTGCGCGCGGTGTTCGGCGAGGTCTACCCTGACCCGGTGCGCGTGGTGTCCATCGGCGCGCCCGTGGAGGACCTGCTCGCGGCGCCGGCCGAGCCCGGCAACCGGCGCTTCAGCGTGGAGTTCTGCGGCGGCACGCACCTGGCCGACACGGGCGAGGCGCGCTCGTTCGCGCTGCTGTCCGAGGAGGGCGTCGCCAAGGCGCGCGCCCCCGCCGCCGCGCTTGGTTGCCGCCTGCAGTCCGCGCCGCTGGGACTGTGGCGGATTAATCCGGCGTGTGGCGCGCAGCCTGCCCAGCTGCAGGGACAGGTGCCGCTGTAGGTATTGTGTCAATGTGCACTGCGCAGCGCACGCGACGTGGGCGCGGCGCGCGCGTTTGCGCGGCTGTGTGACGAGGGCAGCGTCACGGCGGGGGGCAATGCTGGCAGCGTTGCTGTGCGCCGCGTTGCGCAGCCGGCCCCATCACATAGGCTACACCATCCATTACCATGCAAGCCGTTTGCAGGCTTGACTTCGGCGGGTTTGTTTGTTGCTCCGAAAACAAAGAGCTGGGGCAGGCCTCTGGTGCATGCAGGGCACCCAGCGACTTGTGGAGTGACAGGCGCGGTGGCAGCGGCGGCGGCGGCGACCGCGGTTTTCTCTTAGAGGGAAGATGTGCCTTAGCAGGCGCCTGCGCGCGCAGGGCATCCGGCGGGTGGTGGCGGTGACCGGCGCGGAGGCGGAGGCGGCGATCGCGGACGGCGAGGCGCTCGCCGCGCGCCTGGCCGACGCGGAGGGCCTGGCCGGGCCCGCGCTGGACGCCGCGGTCACGTCGCTGAAGCAGGCGCGGGGCTTCTGTCTCGGGTCCCTCGAGCGCCGCAGCAGTGTCGTGGGCAGGCTGGCAGTCCTCTGAAACTATAAGAGTGAGAACTGAGCGCTTGAGGTGTGACAATTGGGGAGGCTGACTGAGCCTGCTGACAGGCTGCAGCAGCATGGCCAGCATGGTGGGAAGCAAGGTCTGACGGGTGCGCAGACCTGAAGGGTGTATAGCGTCTGCGCAGGAGCTGGACACGGCGACCATCCCGGCGGCGGTGAAGGCGGCGCAGCGGGAGGCGCACGCGCGGCTGCTGCGCAAGGCGCTGAATCAGCAGAAGGCGGCCGGCGCGGCGAACAAGGCGCGCTGCCCCCCGCCATTTACTAGCGCATGCGTGAGGGAGGGGGCCTCATGAGTCGGGGCCACTCCTGCTGCGGCCGCCAGAGGCCGCCCCATGTCTGCGCTGACCTTGCATATTGCAGGGTGCATGTTCTCAGGCTGTCGACTTGGGCTTGCTTTAGCCGGGGGTCACTCCTCGCCTTCAACGCGCGCGCGGCCCCATGAGCCGCGCCGCCGAGGCCCGCCGCCCCGGGTCGCAGGCGCGCGCGGTCGCCGTGGCGGTGGCGGCCGCGGACGCCGCGGTGGCGGCCGGGCAGCGCTTTGCGCTGCTGACGCTGGACACGGGCATGGACGCGAAGGCGCCCGCGGAGGCGTTTGCGGCCATCCAGGCCAAGCACGCGGCACTGGCGGTCATCACGTTCTCGCCCGACGCGGGTGCGCCGCGGCCGCCGGCCCCGGATCGGCTAGGGTTCCAACCCTAACCTTACCCTGGCCTGCATGGCAGCGGTGCTGCGCTCCCTCACGCCTGCACACCCGCCGGTTGGCGCCTGCAACACGACTGCGGTCGCCGCTTGGGACTGGCACGCAGCGCCCAGCGCCTGTCCAGGGCGCTGAGAGATAGCATAATGGTTGACGCCGGGCCTGTGTGTCTCCTAGCCCAGCGCAGCCCAGCCCCCTGCCGCAGGGGCTCCGCTCAAGCTGGGCGCGGGGGGCGCGCGCGCGCGCAGGCAAGGGCCGCGCGCTCGTGTACGCGGGTGTACCCGCGGCGGTCAGCAAGGCGCTGGACGCGCGCGCGTGGGCGGGCGCCGCGCTCGAGCCGCTCGGCGGCAAGGGCGGCGGCAAGCCGACCTCCGCGCAGGGCCAGGGCCCGGGGCTTGCGCAGCTGCCGCAGGCGATGCAGGCCGCAGAGGCGTTTGCGCGCGCGGCGCTCGGCTGACCGTGTTATGGCTGTGGCAGGGGAATTGGCTGCTTGGGAGTCAGGGTCAAACATGTCGGGGCGCCGGGCTTGCAGGGTCAGAGCCAGGGGCTGGCGGGGCAGGGTGCAGGGCAGGGTGACTGCAGATATACCAGTGCCCATTGAGCCTGGTAATGAACAACCATTGAGCTGCAAAGTTCCTAATGCTGAGTAGCATTCAGCCTGAACGTCAGCATCGTTCGTTTACTGTCACTTGCGTTGCGACACGCCACAGACCGTGAGCTTGAATGGAACGGTCGGGTATGCGCAAGATATGTTACCAGAATTGGCGTCTGAGCATGAGACCAAAAGGCAAGATAGCTGGGCAATACATCTGCCTACCTCAACTTCACACTGCAAGCACCTCAAACGAAACTCTGGAAAAGTGTTCACATACCTGACGCCGCCGGGACAGAAAATACAATACTCAGTCATCGTGCACCACTGAAGACCAAAAGCTGACAATTGAACCTGACATAAGCTAGTGCCTACTGTATGGAGCAATGTGGCACCTCTCGTCCTTCATGTGCCGGGCGCACAGACATGATGCAGTGGGAGACAGCACCCGCGGGGCGGCTGCAGATCCTGTAGCTTGCATCTCGGGGCATGCAGCGTTTGCACGAGCGCATCCTGCGCACACTGGCATATAAGCTGTCCTTGAGTTCAAGGTTCATCATACTCTGCCGTGTATGTACGTAGACCACTGCCCCACAATGAATACTGCAACATGCCCCAAAACCCTATCACCGGGCGCCTATGCCGGAGAACGCCAGCACAGCCCTGCTGCATAGCAGGCGGCGCGCTCTTGAACATGTTGTGCCAGAAGCGCGCCTCCGCAATGATAAAGCGCTTGCTGTCCATCCCGGAAACGCTGCACGATGCCGCGGGTCTCTGAGCACGCGCGCGACTGTCGCCACGCGCCGCCGCCGGCCCAGTCCACACGAGCCCAAATCTGCAGGTATACCTGCGGCATGCCCCAGCCCCTCCCAGTCCTACTGGGAGCGCTGCGGCATGCCCCGGCTCGCCCAGCCCGACAGCAAGCGCGGCGGCATGCCCCGTAGGCCCCTCCCCGACATCAAACGCTGCGGCGCGCCCCGGCCCACCCCGCCCTACAGCGAGTACTGCGGCATGCCCCAGTTCTCCCAGGCGGTGCCAATGCCGGGGTACCAGCCGGCGCAGCGCTGCCGCAGCGCGGGCGGCGTGTACACGACCGGGTCCACGTGCGCCTCCGGCGCCTGGGCAGCCACCTCCAGCGGCACATTGTGCACCGCCTGCGCGGCGTGCGGGGTTCAGACCTACACCTCATATCCTAATTACCTTGGAAGGTTTGAGTATGCCTTTGCTGGGGTGACAGCGCGGCCCTTGCTAGGGCCGACAGCGCAACGCCGTATTCACGCGGCGGGCGCGCAGCGGCGCGCGGCCGGGCGACGGGGGGCACGCGCCTCGCCAAAGCGCAGCTTGCAGTAGCGGTTGAACTTGTAGATGATGGGCGTGAGCGTGATCCACAGCAGCGAGGCCTGGATGTACGCCGCGTTGGCCAGCAGCACGCAGCCTGCGCATGCGCACGTGTTGCTGCCACAGAGCGGAAGCCTGAGGTGGCCAGGCACTCCCGCACCGAGCACATAGACACCAGGCTACGGCAGTCATGCGCCCGTTGGCTGAGGGGACGCTCTGGTGATGCGTGGCCCAGCCCAGCCCCGCCCGGGTCGGAGCTCTCTGTCGGGTAGACCCGGGGCGGCCTCAAGCTTGCCGGCAGGGCCACGCACCCGTGAAGAACTCGAAGATGAAGAGGATCCAGACCATGTTGGAGAACACCTGCGCGCGCGCAGCAGGCTTGACACAGGGTTTGACACGGCACAGGGTCTGCACAAGGCACACGGTTTGCACACGGTCTACAGAAGGATCAAAGCACAGGGTCTGCGCAGGGCGTGCAGGCCTCCGCCGCGCCCTGCAGAGGCATTGCAAGGTGGCTACCTCGCCCTGTTCCCAGCTCTCTGCACACCAGAGGTCCAAGGACAGCCAGGGTTGCCCTCAAAAGCCTTCAGGGGTGTGATGCTAATGTACTAAGGCATCCTCGCGCGCTGCACCTCATCCTCGGTTCTGGACCAGGTGCCGGCAATGCAAGGGAACGGTGGTCTGCTGGGCACACATGGTCCCAGACGCGCCCGCCGCTCTCGAAGCAGCGCTCGGCGATGTACAGCACGTTGTAGCGCCAGTAGATGCTGCGCGCGGGCAGGCCGTGTCAGGCGGCCGGCCTCGCGTCAGTGACCTACCTATAGTGACCTAGCAGTGCCACCTGCTGAAGCTCCGCTCCTAACCCACTGTAGTGCCGTCAACGAGAACCTGAGCTCGACTTGGCAATCTGCGTGCGTGTACGTAATGTGCGCAAAGCGTCCATGCCAGCCACTCAGAGCAGCCTGACCAGCCGCAGGAAAAGTGCGCACAGCTGGACGATGAAGTATATGAGCGCGAGCGGCAGGATGATCGGCGATGACACGCCGTATGCCAGCGCCATGGTGTAGATCAGCATGATCGTGCCCACCTCGTAGCCTGCCCAGGGCAGCAGGCGAGCGTGAGTCTGCGTGCCACCACCCGCATGCCATGCGTTTGGTGTGCACATCAACGCGCATCCACTGCCACAACGACAGGCACGCTCGAAGCGGGGTCACACCGTAGCGGACGGAGAGCGGTTGCAACGACTGCACCTTGGCCCGCGCGGTCTCCGGCCCTGCGCACGCAGACAGGCACCGACCTCAGCAAGTGCCTGCACGACGGGCACCGCCAAGTATGTGCCAGCAAACAGGGCAGTCCATGCGTGCAAGCTGGTACACCATGGACGCCATGGACACCGTGGACGCCATATCAGAGCAGAGTAGGGCTTGCGCTGGGTGCCTGCACTGCCTCTCAAACAGACGTGCACGAGCAGAGAGGCAGCACATCAGGAGCTGCAGAACCATGGTGGGTGGGCCGAAAGGCAGCACATCAGGAGCTGCAGGACCATGGTGGGGGGCCGAAAGGCAGCAGCTCCTGAGCTGCAGGACCATGGTGGGGGGCCGAAAGGCAGCACATCCGGAGCTGCAGGACCATGGTGGGGGGGCGAGCCGACGCACGGAAGATGGGGAGCTTGTAGGCCAGGTCGCAGATGATGGTGTACTGCGGAAACAGGAAGCGCAGCGGCACGAACGCGAGCGCCTGCAGCGGGTGTCACAGGAGGCCATGGGCTGCTTCAGACGATGGCAAACAAGGCGGGCGGCAGCCTCGTGCATGCTGCACGCACGTGCAGTGCTGGCACGCGGCCACGCCCTGTAAGAGAGCTCATCAGCAACTGTGTACGCAGCCGTCGGGCTGTCAGTGCAGGTTGTCAGTGTTAGCATCTTGGATCATCGTGCCTGGCTACGTGAACCGTGGTATGGCTGGCTCACCCAACCATTGGGCACACATAAGCAAGTCAGCAAATACATGCTCTGCTTTGGTCTGAAGGTCAGCAGCCCGTATCTAGGTGTTGAGAATAGCGCGCGCGGCTGTATAGGGTAGGTTTATCCTGCCCTGCCCTACCCTGAACCTAGCGCGCGCGGCTGCTACCTGGATAGCGACATAGTTGATGAAGAAGTTGCTGCTAGCCGTCAGCGCGGATCCAATCTCATTCGGGATCAGGGTCGGCTTTTGCAGCACGAGCCCGATCTTTGTCACCACAGAGCTTCCCTGCATGCCATGCGAGCAGGCTCACCAAAGCACCATTTAATTGAGCTTGGCATCAGCTGTCATTGCTCATGCATGGGCAGCACACTGTGCAATCAATGCAAAATCAGGCAACAGACACGTATGGCGAAGCGTCGGCGCGCTGCAAGTGGCGCAAGGATCCAACCTATGCCACACATTTTGGCACGCTGCAAGAGTCCCTCGCTGCTGAGAGGCCAAGCGAGGGCGAGGAGCGCGCCAGCATGGCGCCCAGGAAGACGTTGAATATGTCCCACATGAAGAACAGGGAGCCGATGCGCCGGTCCAGCGCGCTGAGCGAGTTGCACTTCCGCTCCAGCTGCGCCACCCTGTGCCCGCACCAGGCCAGCTCAAGCAGCGAAGTCCGGGCTCGTCACGCAAGCGCGCTTGCCACAGCTAGCTGGAAACATCTAGAATACAGCAGCACGATATGCATTAATATGCATGTGCTTTTACACGCACCGCGCGCTCACAAACTGCCCACCTACAGCGGCTTGCATCAGCGCACACGCTACGCACAGCATGCTTTCCATTGACAGGCGCTATCAAGGCAGAACTGTCTGCATAGGTGGTGGCGAGCGCGCCGCCGTCCACAGCAGGCAGTGCCACGCGCGCCGTTGCGCGCTGTGCAACGTGATGCAGCCATGCGAGCTTTCATCTGAGTACGCTCGCTCGCAGGTCCAGCACACATGCACAGACACCCTCTGCGCATGGTGCTGACTCAGACTATCTTTTTAATTAATTTTATTACCTACAATTAAATAAGCTCCCCAGCGCAGCGCTGCCCAGGCATGCGGGCGCACCAGTAGAAGGCATAGGGGAGCACGCAGGTCTGCCAGACGGTGACCAGGACCGTCGGCAGTATGCCCGTCACCAGCGACTGCCACAGGCTGTGCTCCGTGCAGTACCTGGCGCATTGTGATATTCAGGTGTCAGTTCCAGCACCATCATGTGCACTCATTGTTGGCCATCATAAAGGCGTTTACCAGGCGTTGCGCACTGCACACGCAGGCTGGATTCCGAGTCGCGCACACACGCCCCCAAGTCAAGCTTGCAAACTCTGCAGATTTCTCAAGCACGCAGCTTGCCCTGCCAGGTGCAAAGGCGAAGGCGACTGCTCTTGGCTCAGGCTCACTATCAGAGTCACCTGACCATGCCAAGAGGGGCTGCAGTTTATTGCAATAAAAATGCACAGGCATGAAGCTCTTGCCATCAAGGAGCCGCACCAGCTCGTGTGCAGCTTCCGCAGGAAGGGCGGCGCGCCGGGGCCGCCGGTGCACACCGCCGCGGACAGCCCGGTCAGCACGCCTGCAATGGCCCCACCCGCGCGGCTTTCATTATGCGCCAGGAACATTGCAGTGCACGTGTGCCGCCAATGTCACCGTTGACATGCTTGGGTGACCTGCTGCTCTTCCGGCATGACAAGCTGCACACCAAGCACCATGAGGCACAGGGTGCCTACAAGCATGCACAGCTTGGGCCAAGCATTGTCATGTTGTCACTGTTCACACGGCGGCCAGGGGCCAGCGTGCACATCGGAGCGCTTCAGTGCAGGTGGCGGGCTGGCAGGGAGGGCGGGGGCGTGCCGGAGAAGAGGCCGATGGGGAAGAGCAGGAAGAAGATGATGAGCGGGAACACGAGCAGCTCCCGCAGCGAGCGCTGCGGCCATGGCAGCCACAGCGCCTCCCAGTTCACCTGCACAAGGTCCGCAAGTTGTCAAGCATTTTGAGAGGCGCATCACACCAGTCCCTGCACGCACTAGCGCACACGGCAAGCGCGTGCTAACATTCCCCCAATGTAGGGTCTGTGTCACGCCGCCGCCGCCAACCCCCACCAGCCGCAAGACCACCAACACTGAGTGTGAACTCTGCTCTATATTAGTAAGACCTGATGACATGATGATATGAGTCCTCCTTGGCTCCACACACCAGCTCGGCATCGGAAACGAGCGCCGAGGCGGGGACCCACCTCCTCCGGCCCAGGCGCCTCCATCACGCGGAATGCGTGGCCGTCCTCGGGGTGGATGTTGGCGGCGCACGCGATCGCCGCGTCCTTCTGGCACCTGCGCGGAGGCGCCCGGGTGAGGCGGGCAGACCTCGAGCAGATGCGGCTCGCCCCGCAGCAGCCCTCTGCTGTTTATGCATCGTGCCGGGCTGAGCCGGCCTTGGTGCCTGTAGGTCTGGCTACTGCGCACGTCGTGCTTGCGCGGGCCCTTGCGGCGCATGTGCTGCGCGCAGAGTCAGGCTAGGATCAGGGTATGTAACCCTATACCATATATTCCAGGCCCGGCGCGCGCACTTGAAGAACGCGAAGAACGACGGCGACGGGTGCGTCTTGAGCGCCGCCTGCCGCGCGGCCTCCACGCGCTGCTCCAGCGCGCGCACGCGCGCGGCCCAGAAGTCGATGCTGTCCACGCTCGCGCCTGCCGCGCCGCGCCCGCCCGCTGCCTGAGACCGGGCCGCTGTGCTGCGCCGCGCATGCGGCGCCGCCCGCCGCCGCGCCCGCCGCGCCAAGTCCCCCAAGCGCCCCAGACTGGCACAGGCCGCGCGACATGATTTGAGACCATGCATGCGGACGCCAAGGGCGACAGGGCCACAGCGCGCTCAGCGCCGGCCAATCCTGTGCCTCCGCACGGCGCTCTGGCCCCCGCGCGGCGCATGCGCTCCTGCTGGCCGCGCATGCGCCCGCGAGACCCCCAGCGCATTCCACCAGGTCAGGAACTTACTATCTACCTCAAGCACAACCACCCGTCCAACAAGCCGTCACCAGTTTGCCTTGTGCCTACGTGTGTTTTTCTTTCTTACCGCTCATGCATGGGACACCTCATCTGAGCATCAGCAGCCTACCTCCCTCAGCACTGACATACCACGAGCAGGACCCTGAGCATGCCTGCCCGCATCACTGTAGTGCCAGTGCTGTACAGCAACAATCCTTCTGCCGCTCGTGCCTCCGCTCTGAACACCTGACTCAGTGCCTGCATGCGCTGCACGCGCGACCCTTCACGCAAGCGGGCCGCGCGCCTGAGCAGCCGCAGCAGCCGGAGCGGTGGCGCGGGCGCTTGGTGCAGCCGCTGCGCGTGTAGCGCCACTCCGCGCGCAGCAGGTTGGCGTACGCGGCGTCCCACTGGCCGAGCAGGCCGTCCACCTCCTGTGAGGCGCAGGCGCACGGCACTCAGCTGGAGACGTATGCGAGACCTCAAGGACCTAACTTCATTTGGAAAGAAAGTATTTTTAGTGCTAATATCAGAGGACCTTGCAGCATGCTGTGTACAACCCAGGCGAGCAGCCTGCTAGACACCAGGTCATCAGGTGCACAACATCATAAGATACGACACAACGCCCTTCTGAAAAGGCTCAGCCTGCCCCAAGCCCAGCGGCAAGGCGGCATGCACGCATCGCCGGCCTGCGCGGCGCCCGGGCGGCGCACCTTGTGGCGGTGCACCGGGTGCGCGGCCAGGAACGTGTTGGGGAACAGGTTCCGGAAGGTCTGCTCCACCAGGTCCTGCGCGGCGCCAGGGGCCCAGGTGTGCTGAGTCGTGCTGCGCTAGCCAGGAGTAGGGCCTCGACGCGCCCGCCGCACAAGCTCATGGGCGAACGGCAGGCTGCAGTGTGCACGTGCGCCGGCAGGCACGGCCCGCTCTCCGACGCCAAGGACAATCTGCTTCGCCTGCCCGTGCGCAAGAGATTGGGGAGTCACCCTGCACTAAAAGGCCGTCACAGCAGATATGCGCCTTGCCCACAATATCTGCACATGCTGGCACGGCTACAGGTAAATCTCGCTTATCGGAACGGCGTGACCGCACACAGTGACGTGGCAGCGCAAGCGCAAGCCCACGGGCGGACACTGCCGACCATCCCAGGTCGGCCGCGGTGCCTGGCCCTCACCTGCGGCGCAAGCAGGGTTGCATCGTCCGCCGCCGCCGCCGCGAGCGCAGCCGCCTCCTCATCTCCATCGTCCAAGAGGCCCTGGCCCTGGTCCGCCTGCCCCGCCTCGCCCTTCTCGTCGCTCGGTGCACTGGCGGCCGCAAACGCGGACACGGGCGCGGACGCCTGCGCATCGCAGACCGCCGCTGACGCAGGCCGTCGCCCATCGGTGAGACCACTTGGCAACCCAGCATTATATGCAGAGTGTCAAGCGAAGCAGCATGTGCGCTGTGCTGTGCACGCAGACACGGCACAGCCGCCAGGGTCATGCAGAGAGTATCAACAAGGGGTACCCAATTGTGCCAGGAAGACACTACCCCATGGCCGCACGTGGAACCGGCTTTGTGGTGGTCGTGCTGTTGTGTTGCACATGACTGCGCCTCCAAGCCCGGTGCTGCACATTCACAGCATGGACCAAAGTGCAGTGTCACTGAGCATCATGCGGCGCATGCAAAACATGCGTCATGTCGCAGGGCGCAACCCTGGGTGCCTCGGCAGCCGCGCACCAGGCCGGGCTCGGGGCCCTTGCGCTGCGCCAGGGACGTGGCGTCGCTCGCCTCGCTGCCGGGCGAGCCCAGGCCCCGCTTCGCGTCGGCCTTGCCGCGCGCGCCGTCCGAGCCCATGGCAGGGTCCGGCAGCGGCCGCTTGGCGCCCGCCACCAGCTCCACCGCGACCTCGCCGTCGAGCGCGCTGCCATTGGCGCCGGCGCGCGCGCTCTCCTTGCCGCCGCCGTGCGCGCCGATGCGCGCGCTGCCGCGGCGGCCGAGGCTAGTCTCGCCCGCGGATGAGGGGCGCGCGTCGGAGCGCGAGCCGTGCTCGGCCAGCAGCGTGTGGCGCGCGCTGGCGGCCGCCGGGGCTAGCGACGTAGGGCTGGTCACGTTGCGGCGCAGCAGGATGTTGCGCTGCGCCCACGCGGACAGCCCGTACCTGCCGCGCCGCGCGGCCGTCGCCCCGCGCCGTCAGTGGTGGCGGCGCCGGGTGCGCGTGACCTAAAGTAGTGGGTGATGGCTATCTTTGCTAGTGTACCGTCACAACACACCACCCTGGTTATGTCGCCACAGCACCCAGCGCCATTCGCCACCCTTCCACGGCCTCCGGCACTGCCTGATCGCACCCCGCACAGCATCAAACGCAAACTGTGCAGCCTGCTCTCTTTGGGAGCCGGTCCACCGCGCGGGTGGGTAGGCCTGGGTGCAGGCATGCGCAGGAGGCTGCATGCGCTGCTGTGCCATCAGAGGTCAGAAAACAAGGGTGAACTCACGAGCCGCCCGTGCGGGCGCCTTCAGTAGGTGTCCTAAGATTGTGTTTCCTCATCATGCGGCAGAGCACGCAGCAGATCACTGACAGCTCCTTGACTGTATAGAGTGTGAGTCAAAGTGAGGCTGTGGAAGGCAGACGTCTGGTGCGGCAGCACGGAGGCACCCTGCCGCCCACAGACGCTAATAGGGCCAGCTCTGCCAGCCGCCTGAGCCCCAGCGGCACCTGTCACGGCGCCGCCCCCGCCGGCGCGGGGCCGCACCAGGAGCGCCACGCGCCCTGGCTGCGCGCCGCGCGGCGCAGCAGCCGCTCGCGCTGCGCCACAAAGTTGGGCACGTCCATCACGAGCACCGCGTACTGCTGCGCATTCACGGCCACCTGCGGCCCGCCCCACACCTCGCCCTTTCTGACCCGGCACACCCTTCCCGACCCGGCGCACCCGCCTCGGTCATCCCCCCATCCAGCCACGGTGCACTGTGTCGCCCTGCCCGACCGCCTGCATCCAACACCTGCCCCTGCACGCACGCCTGCCACACACTCTCGGCTTGCCTGGCGCCTATGCACGCAGCAGCGGGGCCTGGCTGGGCTCCAGTGCCTCGCTTGGCGTCGACCAACTGAGGCACTGGCGTGGTGGTGACAGGGCCTGCGGTCCGCAGGCGCCGCAAGCCGGCGGCGCAGGCGCGGAGGGGCGGGAGGCGCCTGCGAGCCGTCCGGGCCGCGCGCGTTGACGGTCTTGCGGCAGTACACGGGCGGCTTGCCGGACAGCTCCAGGTTCCCGCCCGGCATCGCGCCGCCCGCCACCCACCAGCGCAGCGGGCGCTGCGTCTCGCCTGCGCGCGCAGGGCCCGCCGCTGCGCCGCTGCGCCGGGGCGCCGGGGCGCTGCGCCCGCGCGCGTCACCTCCCCTGCAGCCCGCTGCTGGACAGCGCCGCCGCGCGGCGCTGCGCCTGTGCACCCGAGCGGCCCTGCGCCCGGCGCGCGCGGGCGCCGGCGGCGCCTGGCGCCCAGCCCCGGTGCCCGCGACAAGTGCGAGACGGGCGGCGGTCCCACCGGCCGCTCGCTGGCGGCGCCACGCCCGGCCGCAGCCCCGGGCCCTGCTCGATGAGAGCCACGCCGTGGGCCGGGCGCCGCCCGGGAGCCGGCACAGGCGCCGCGGCGCGCGCAGCTGCTTTACCTGGCGGAGGGATTGGAGATCATGCAGTTCAGAGCAAACCCGAGAGGAGCAACCGCGCGCGCACCGAGCGCCTCGTGGTCCGGCAGCTCCGTTTCGAACTTGGAGATGGGCGCCGGCAGCGCGAGCTCGGGCACCATGCTCTCCGCGGACGCGCACGACACCACGCGCTCCAACTCCAGCGGCTCCCCCGGCGGGCTCGCGGCCGCGCTGCCGTCCTGCGCGCGCGCGCCAGCCCATCACACTTGGGCTTTTGCTCTCTTGGCTGGCGCAAGCGGACACTCGTGCCGCATGCCGCATGTGGCACCTTGCGGGGCGCTGAACGAGGCGCGCAAACCTGCTGTGCTCTGGGCTACCGCATGCGTCTCTTGAGCCCGATGCGCTGGAGTGAGCAGCGCCCCACGTTGCATGGTAACTTGGCGGTACATCGCTGCACCCAGCGCCGAGCAGAGCCGCAGCACACACTCGTGCGCGGCGCATGTGTGTAAGCGCATTTCGGGCCTTGCAAAAAGTCACAGCGAGGCACGGTGGCCATAGGGGCTGTGGCACTCTGAGCTCGCCCCGGCCCGCCCCAGGCTCACCTCCAGGCTGCCTGGCGAAGCCACGCGCTCGGAGCCCTGGCGGTGCCCCAGAGGGTCGGTCGGCGAGGCCGGCGACATGGGCAGCACCACGTCCAGGCTCCGCGCGCGCTGCTGCGTGTCAACGTCCCCGCTGGCGCCCGTCGGCGCGCTTATGCGCCGCCCGGCAGGGGCAGGCTCACCCGCGCCGCCCAGGCCGCGGCCGCCCAGCTCGGGGTCCGGGCTCGCCGCGCGCTCGCGGGTGGCCCCCAGGGCGCCCTGGTGCGGGGCGGCGTCTGCATTCACAGGCGAGCTCGGCCCGCCGTGCTCCGGCCCCGCCCCCGGAAAGCCCCCCGGCGAGCGCCAGCCCAGGATGCTGGCGCGCTGCGCGCGGCCGCCCATCGGCACCTGCAGGCTGCGGTTGCGCAGGCCGGCGCCGCCCGACAGCGACCCCTGCAGCGACCTGCGCGGCGGCCGCCGCGGCGCGTCACGCGCGCTGCGCGGCGCTGCGGGCGCAGGATAACACTCCCTACCCTACCATAACCCTAAGCAGGGCCTGGCGCCTCCCAGCAGGACTGACACGATGGGCGGACCTGGGCGCTGTCGGGCGCCGGTCGAATAGCGCAATGCCGCCTGGGCGATTACCATTGCGCCCAGCCATGCAATGCCAGGCTGCGACGACGCCTGCTCAAGCTCATCTGAGGCGCGTCACTTACCCTGGCCGGCGGACCCAGAGATGTAGGATAGGGTTGGGGCGGTCACGCCGCTCACCTGGAGCGCTCGCTGTTGGAGCTGATGCGCTGCATGCGGCCCATGGCCGCGGTCAGCGGCCCGGCCGGGCTCATCTGCCCGCCGCGCGCGCTGCCCAGCGCCTCGCCGCCGCCCAGCTCCTCCGTCAGCGTGTCCATCTGCGCGCACATGCGCGGCGCGCTGGGGCAGGCCGCGCAGACAGCGGCGCACGGGCCAGCACGCAGACGCGCGCACCACGGGCGCACTCGTCCCGGCTCCTCTGCACTGCTTGCTGGGCTGCCTACCCCCGCGCTCCTGCTAAGACGCACAGCTGGTCCCCGACTGCAAACGTGTGCCCGACACACGGCGCTGCCCGGCGAGCAGGCCCCCCATCGACATCCCGCATCCGCCACCCAGCTCTGCTGCAGCAGGGCCCCGAGGTGCGCGCGCGCCTGCGACGTGACATCCAGGATGGACCGCAGCTGGCTGGCCCAGCGCGGCGCGCGCAGTGTGCCGCCGCGGGTGCCGCTGCTGCTGCCGCTGCGCGCCTGCCCATCGGCCGCCTCCTCGCCCTCCCCGGCCTTGCCCTCGGACCCAGCGCCGCCCTTTGCGCCGGCCTTGGTGCCGCGCTTCAGCACGCGCCCGGCGCGCGACTCACGGCGCCGCTGCGAGCTCGTGGCGGCGCGCGTCTCCAGGAAGCGCATGTTCCAGTTGTTCAGCAGCGCCTCGCCGCCGGTCAAGTAGCGCTGCCGTAGCACCGCATAGCTCTGTGCGCGCCGCGAGCGCTTTTCACGCACATGCCGTGGGCTGCCTATGTGAGCTTGTGACCCCGTGCGCGTCCACAGATTGCATGCTCCGTGTGGTGCGCATGCTCCGTGTGGTATGCATGACCGATGTGGCATGCATGCTCCGCGCGGTGCGCGGCGCCTCGCCGCCCACCGGCGGCGCTGCAGCAGCACCACGCGCCCCGCGCGCGGCACGCGCGCGCCGCGCACACATGTATGTTATTCACCAGCAACGCGGGCTAGCGGCCGCGCGCGCGGCCAGACAGCGGCCGCGACTTGCGGCGCCCTGCCACGACATGGCCGCGGCTGATCGCGCGCATAAAGTGCGGTGCACCTCCAACAAACACAGGTAGGCTCAAACTAGTATGCAAACCACAGGCTTGACTACTCTGCGGCGTTGTGTTATTTTCCTTGCTTTTCTTTTCTGACACTTCCATTTCATGGTGCCCGCGCGCCTGGTAGTACTTGATGAGCAGCCACATGACCCAGAAGGTGAAGCAGTATGCGAACACAAAGTGCAGCCAGTAGAGCGGCGAGCCCAGCTCCAGGTTGGACAGCGTCAGCTGGTCAAAGCGAAAGCCCGGCGCCGGCGGCAGCGGCTGCCCGTTGGCGCCAAACACGGGCCGCCCGCCCAGGTGGTTGATCGGCAGCACTGCGCGCGCGGGCGCGCACGCTCAGCGCGGCGGATCGCGAGTTCGTGGCGATCATGGCCGCGGCTCGCATATGACCTGCAGAAGGGAGCGAAGGAGGAGTCAGAGTATTGATCACAGGCGGCCGCGCATGGCGAGGGAGTGAAGGGCGGTCACCGACGCCGATGCCCAGCACCGTGAGCGGCAGGAAGATCTGGATGCCCAGCGTGCACGTCCAGCACAGCATCTGCGCCGCCCACTGCCAGCAGTGAGCGCGGGCCAGGCGCGCACTGCGCGCATTTAAACAGGGACGCGGCCTCGCATACCGCCCTATCCCGGCAGAGCACGAGCGCCTGCGCAGTGTTGACAGTAACGACTGAGCGTGCACTGCACCGGTAGCATGCTGACAACTGTGGACCGCTCGCACGCCAGGAGCCACATGGAGGGGCACAGGCGCCCAGCGTTCTGCAGTGCGCCGCACCAGCGAGTCCAGCCCCGCCGTCCGCACCACCTCTGCATCGCTGGTCCAGAACACAGGCCCCAGGTGCGACCTGCGCGGCAACACGCTATCAGGGCAGCCAACGTCATGGTCCATGGGAGGCCGTGTGCGAGCCTCGCTGTGCCTCTATCTGCACACTGCATGTCTAAGCCCGTACACCCGCTGGTGCCAACACTGCCGACAGACAGCACGGCCACGTGGCCTATGCTCCTGCCTGCGCAGACCGCCCCTGGCAGAAGGTGCAAAGTGTGGGCTTCTGGTGAAGCCGCTCGGCGGCCAGTCGGCACAACCAGACACCAACTTCTGCATGTTGTCCTGCCAACAAAGTCCGGTACCGCCACGTGACCATCGGCTGCCAAAGCGCTCGCACTGGCGCTTGCTGTCACCTCTGAGCACATTAAGCATATTGAGCGAGGAGGGTCCCAGGGCGCACCAGAGCTGGCTGATGCCGCCCTTGGGCAGGTGGGGCGGCCGCACCATGATGCCATATGGCAGCCGCTGCGCGGGGACGGCAGTCAGTGGGCCTACTGAAATGTTGACGTGGTGCCAGCCGACACCCTGATAAAATGCGAGACAGGCACAGCAGCAACAGGAACCACAGAGCCAGGTGCGGGCACCTCTCTGGCTATGTAGGTGTACAGACTGCTCCGAGCGGCCCCAAACAAGACCAGGAAAGTGATGCCCGCTGCCGCGGCGACCCATAGCCTGTCGGCACCCCAGCAAGCACGCAGGTGAGTCACTGTCCGCATGCAGCCTGCATTGACTGATAGAGAAAGAAGCGTATGAGTGTGCGCGCAGCAGGACACAGTTGGTGGCCAACGCACGTAGGCGAGCCTTGGCATAACCTGGCAGCGTCAGCAGGGCAGCAAGGGGCAGCGCACGCTGTCACTATCTGCCCGTCAGAGACATGGTTGTTGAAGGCCAGGAGGTTTGCGCCAGCAGGCCCCGCCTCTGGTCCCTGCGCAGCTGCCAGCGCCGACGCATGTGCTGCTGCGGCCATGGCTCCGACGTGGCACAGGCACGTCTCTACCTGCCTGCCAACACTGCGCAGGGAGTCAACAAAGCAGGTGCACACGGGCTGGCATGCGCTGCGCTGGCGCTAATGATCGGCCTGGGTGCATTGCTTCGGCCTGGCGACAAGGTGCAAGCAGGTGGGTCCGCAAACGCGGGTGTCTGCCTGCTGCCCGGGCCCCGAGCCTCGGCCAAACGGGCTGCTCAAGGGTCTGATAACCTGTGCAACAAGACTGTCTGCTGGGTCGACCGATGCAGGCCTCTGAAGCTCCTGCACAATCTGGGTCAATCAGCATAAGACGGAGCAATCTATGGAGTGCGGTGTACGGACGGCATTGGCAGACTTGATGAGAAAATGAGAACATGGACCTCCGCGCGCTGGCGGCGCCTGTCCAGCTTGCGCAGGGCCGCCGCCACCGGGCACCACGGCTGACACCCGCGGCGGCGCGCTGCGCGCAGGCGCGTTGCGCAGCGTGGTGGTCGACGAGACCTAGCCCTACTCTGCGCGTGCGCGTCCCGCGGCGGGCTGACGAGTGAGGGGGCGAAAGGTTTATTTACAATTGTAAAGGCCGCCCTGACTTTACAGACTGCCCTGGGCAGCAGCATGCGCGGCAACTGGGACCAAGCACAGTCCATGCAGCCCACCCTGTGCTAAACATCCCTTGAACACACAGCCTACTCCCCGTCATTGTCATTCCAACCGCCGCCCTCACCGCCGCTCCCAGCGCCCTCCTCATCGCCGCCTTCGCTGCTGTCCTCGTCGTCATCACTGATCTCAACTTCACTGACATAAGAGTAGACGGCATCACAGTGCAGCGGGTCCCCCACGGCCCGCAGGGCGGCGTGGAAGTTGTCGCCGCCGTGCCCCCCGCGCCATCCACAAACAGGAGACCCATCTCAAGCACACCCGGGCGGCGCTGCTGCAGCAGGGCATGCACAAAGCCCAGGAATGCCGCGCACGACGGGCCACGTGCAGGAAATGAGGTGTCCAGCCGCAGGTGCCGCAGGCGGGGGTGCGCAGCCGCGGCCTGAAAGTCCGAGCTGAACAGCACGGCGCAGTGAGAAAAGCTCAGGCTGCGCAGGTGCGGGAAGCTGGCCAGGCTGCCCAGGGCCCGGGCGTCAAACGTGCCCCAGGTCGCCTTGTTGCTCTTGTGCCGCCCGAGATGCAGCGCCTCGAGGGCGGCCAGCGCGCTCACGCCCTCGGGCAGCCGCCCGAGGCAGCTCTGGGACAGGTCGAGCTGCGTCAAGCGGGTCATGGCCAGGATGCCGAGCGGGAGGGCCCCCAGGTTGCATCCCACCAGGCCGAGGCTTGTCAGAGAGGCAGAGCAGGGCGCGCCCGCCGGCACTCCCGCGGTCGGTAGCGCGGCGCGCGGCGCGCGCGGCTCCCACTGGCTGGCTGCGTGCCGGAGGCGGCGCAGCTGCGGCAGCCGCCACAGCGAGGCGGGGAGCGTGCGCAGGCCGGGGCAGTTCCAGACACTGAGGCTGGTCAGGGCCGCCAGCGCGTCCATGCCGGGCAGCGCGGCCTCGCCGTCGCCCGAGCGGAACGAGCAGTCCTCAAAGTCCAGGCGCACGCGCGCCGGCAGGCGCGCCCAGCCGGGCTCGCAGCGGAGGCCGGCAAAGCCGTGCAGGCTCAGCGAGGTCAGCTGCGCCAGGCGCGACACACAGGCGGGCAGCGCAGGCTCCATGTGCACGGCGTCCAGTGACAGGCTCAGCGCGCGCAGCCGCGGCAGGCCAGCAAAGCCGGTAAACAGGTGGGACGCATTTGCAGCGGGCGGCTCACACTCGCGCCCTCCGACCGTGAACGACGTCAGGCTGAGACTGACCTCCTCCAGCGAGCGCGCTTCAGCCAGCAGCCGCCCCAGCGCGTCAGGGAGCTGGTTTGCCAGGCCGCCCACAAGGTGAACGTGCAGCTCCAAGTGCTGCAGGCACCGGCAGCACCCAATGGCGCGCGCGGCCCCAGCCAGAAAGGCCCGGGTGGCTGCCGGAGCGGCGCCGGGGAGCGCACGCAGCCGCAGGCACGAGATGGAGCTCAGCGCGGGCAGGCTAGCCAGCAAGGTGGAGAGCAGCTCGGCGTCCATGTCGAGCACGTCCAAGCGGTGGACGCGCTTGATGGCGAGGCCCTGCACCTCGAGCCACCGCCGGGCGCTCGCCTCCTCGGGCGTACCTGCGCCAGCCAAGGGCATCATTCAGCACCTTGCCACGGTAAAGAACACCTGCTGCATCGGTGTGGCCTGCATGCCGGAGCATCGAGATGGGCTGATTTGAAAGGGACCACGGCGCGCAAGCGCCAGGTCTGTTTTCAAAAAACACCAGCACACCGAGCTCGTTGGGGCCACGGGCGGCGCGAGGCGCGCACCGGCTTGCCCCAGGACCTGCCACAGCCTGGCAGCCAGGCGCACGTGCAGCACAGTCCAGAACGGCTTGTCCAGCGCCTCCTTGAACCGCCTGTCGCCCGCACAGCTGCTCAGCGCAGCTCCTGCAGGCACCTGGCCGCTTCCTGCGCACCGGCAGGCAGCGCGCACCTGCAGACCGTCCGCAGCGAGAAAGCCCGCTGTTCAAAGTTTGGCGCCGCGTAGAGGGAGAACAGAGTAAGATGGTGTACGCACGCCTGCAGCACCTGCACAGGCCAGGCCGCAGCTGGCGGCGGTGCGGCAGGATGCCGGCGTGCACAGGCTGCTGCTCCTGCGGCGGCAGGCAGCGCGCAGAGCTGCTCAGCACGTACCTCTGCGGGGAGCTCGTCCAGGCGTCTTGCTGCAGGCCCGGCCGTTGCACTGGCGTTAGGCGTGCGCGCGGCCATGGCTCGCAGTGGCGTGCGGTGCTGGCGGAGCAGGGAGCGCACGCGCGTCCGCAGGTGCAGCCGATCACGCCGTCTGTGGGATGTGAAGGGCGTGTGGTGGGTGTGCTGCAGGCCTCACCGCGCAGCTCGACCCGGGAGGAGGCTGGCTGTGATGGCTGCCAGGCACAGGCCCCGCATGCATGTGTGCATCGGGCCTCCATTGGGCGGCAAAATGTAGTCAGCTCTGACATCAGCATGCAGATGTATACAGCTGTGTATATGTAAACCATCTGCCTATGCTCAGCTGAGCATGTTCGCCCACAAACTCGCGCACACCGGGTCACGCCCTTTGCGTACGTAGGGGGAGCCCATATCAGCACAACGGGCACAACTCGAGCAGCAGATGTTGCGCCGCAGCTCGTCAGTCATGTGCAGTGCACAGAGAGCATGCACATTGTGCACGCTCTCACCGCTCATCAACAACCAAGCACAGCATAGCAGAACATGCGCCGTACACTGGCGCACGCATTTGTGCGTATCAACCAGCTCAAGCGTCATGCCTGGGCAGGAGGCCGGCAGCCCCACAACTCGCGCCACCCGCCTGCTTGCGCTGGAGAGCTGTGTAGGCAGACACATGCAATTACCTCGCGCTGCAAGCCGCTGGGGGTCTGCAAATGGCCACATCGTTGCCCGAGCGGTGCGAGGCACTGCACAACGCATGGCCGCATTCACGCAGAGCAGCGGGCGCGCGGGCCGCTCGGCACCGGCCACGGCTGCAGGGTGCGGCGTGCCGGTGGTGCACGCGCCCGTGAGCTCACCTCTAAGGCATGCTGGACGACGGGCTGCATGCCATCCCGGCTGGCTCGGCACACTTGTTACACTCTGGTGTTTTACATGCTGCCTCCCTACATATACAGGCCTACTGAGTGAACGCGCCTGCGCTGCCGTGCCGCCTGGCCTGGCAGCTGCATAAAATGCGGCACGGTGCGGCCCCTCACTCTGGCTTGCATGTGCCTGGAGGGCAGCCGGGCGCGCCGTTCCGAACAGCAGCAGAGGCGTCGCGCACACATAGCTCGCACCCGAGCAAGCTCGCTCACGCATGCGTTGAACCGCAAAAGAATTCAGCACACATGGCGACCTCCAACCAGATGCCAAAGCGATCAGAAGAGGTCCGCGCTGGCGTCGGAGTGGGCGGCGTTCAGCCACCTGCTGAACAGGTAGTAGCTGCGCTCGGCCTGCGTGTAGGGCACCTGCGCGCGGCGGACGCTTGTGAGGCCGCCGCGCCACCGCTTGCAGCGCGCCGGGGGCGGGCGGGCAGGCGCGAGTGGCCTCACCATGTGGCCGGCGTTGCGCACGGTGGCAAACGTAAGCCCGCGGTAGCGCTCCACGTAGCCGCCGACTTGCCCTGCCGAGCGGCCAGAACCCTTGGACCCCGGCCCAACGTGTGTCATATGGCACGGCCGGCCCGCGGCTCAGCTCAGAGGGGCGCAGGCACGGCGAGGAGCACAGCGCGCAGCAGCCCCGCGCGCGCCGGCCCCACCGGTGGCGGACGTCCAGGGGCGCCAGGGCGCCGCGAGCGGCAGCTCCAGGGCCCGGATCCAGCGCCGCGTGCCCAGCACGGGCACGATGCCGTCCACGTCGCCCGAGAAGACGAGCATGGCCAGGCGCGGCTCGGCCGCCAGCAGCTCACGGTACACGGTCAGCATACTGCTGAAGAGGTCGTCCCTGCGCCGCGCACGCGCGCGCGCCCCATCAGCGCCCTGCCGCGACGCGGGCGGGTGGCGCGCGCCGGCTGCGGGCGGCGCACTGCAAGTACTTCACGATGGTGGAGCAGCCCTGCCACGGGCCGTAGGGCAGCGCGTGCTGCGAACGGTTGGCGTGCAGGGCCGCCTGGACGTCGGGCCGGTTGAAGTAGGCCTGCACCTCGTTGTCGATGCACGGGTCGTACTGGCCTGCCGCAGCGCGCACGCGAGCGCCGCTGTCGCAGCAGCCGGCATGGGCTCGCCCATGCCCCGCCTCATCTCACATACACGACTTTGATGCGAGCGTGAGAGCATGCGGCCCACGTGCGCGGCACCTTGGCGCAGCACGGCATCGGGGCCCGCGAGGGCGCGCAGCAGCTGCCGGCCGTCCGCGTCGGCGCGCCAGTCGCGGCACACATCGGCGTAGATCTCGTAGATGTTGATCGCGCCCATCTCCTCCGTGGCGCGGGCGACGTACTTGGCGCACGCCTGCGCCGGAAGCCTCGCGTGGCGAGACGCAGCGGCTCACATGCGGCAGCGCCGGGGCGCAACGAGGAGCCCGGCCAGGCCGCGTGCGGGCCGCCGCGCGCCTTGGCGTCGACGTCACGCCCGTGCTCGCCGCGCAGCGGCCCGATGCTGCTGAAATTGCACGTCTTGTGCGCGCCCGCGCGCGTCTCCTGCGCGCACGCCGCGCTGGTCGGACTCGCGGGAGGGGCTGCGCGCGCGCCGCGGGCGCGGCCGGGCGCGCACGTCAGAGATCATGGCGTGGCTCCACCAGAAGTCGACCGCGCCGCCGTTGTCGACCGCGGCGTCCGTCCACGCATTGCCTGCCCGGCAGCCGCGCCGCTCAGCGCGCGCCGAGCTGCGCGGGCGCGGCGCGCCGGCGGGGCCGCCGCCGGCGCACCCACGAGGAAGCCCTGCAGGTTGAGGCGCCGCGGGCCGCCGCGCGCGCCGCGCTGGCGCCGCACGATCTCGAGCGCCAGGTTGGGCACCTGCGCGCCGCGCGCCGGCGCGCTCGCGGCCCGCGGCCTGTAGGAGAGAGCGCACGCCAGGCGGGCCGCGGCAGCGGGCGCACGTAGTGGCCGCCGTAGGACTCGCCCGCCACCCAGAGCGGGCGGCCCGCATATGCGGGGAAGCGGTCCACGAACATTTCCAGGAACGCGTACGTGTCGGCGGCGGTGCGCGCGTCGCCTGCGCGGGCGCCGCGCCCGCTCGCGCCCGCAGCCCCGCCCGGCGGCCGCCGCGGGCGCCTGGGGGTTGAGCGGGCTGGGGCGGCGCACCGACGACCGCGTCGGCGGACATGTTGCTGTAGCTCCAGCCCACAAAGGCGGGGCTCTCCAGGAAGATGATGTTGGCCGCCTGGGTCCAGGTGAAGTCGTTGCGCTGCAGGCGGCCCGGCTGGTTGGTCGGGTAGTAGGGCCCCAGCTCGCTCAGGAAGCCGCCGGCCAGGCTGCTGCAGCCCGGCCCGCCGCTGCCGGCGCGCGGCGCGCGCCCGGTCAGCGGCCCCAGCGCGCGCCACCAGCAGCCGGCGCGCGCGGGGCGGGCGCGCACTTGAGCCACAGCACGAGCGGCAGCGACGCGGCCTCCGCGGCCTCCGCAAATACGTAGAACAGGGCGCGGCCGGCGGTCTCGTTCACCGTGACGTACCTGCGCGGCCCGGGCGCGCTGCTCGGCCGGCCGCATGGCGCTCGGCGAGGCGCAGCACGTCGCCGCAACGGCGGTCGCCACCACGAGGACATGGACAAAGCGAGCGCGGCCGCACCCGCTGAACAGGCCGTGCGCCGGCTTACCCCAGCCCGGCAGGTGGTGGACTGCGTCGAGCTCGGCCTGGGCGCTGTACCCCGCCCGGCGCTCGCCGGCCGCCCCGGGGCGCAGCAGGCGGTCCAGGAATGGGCTCCACGCATGCGCGCAGGCGGCCAGCGCCAGGACCGCGCAGGCGGCCGGCACCACGCGCATCGGACCTGGTGCCTTGCCTACGGGATTGAAAATGTTGCCGGTATTGCTGTATAGCAGGTTGTGGAAAATTTGGGCAGGCCACTTCAAGTAGGCCACTTCAGGAAGGCTACCCTACCCCGGCACCCTCCCCAAGGCAGTGCCCTCAATGAGCAGTCGCTCAACGCTCTACGTGCCTGCCACTGACGGGTGTGGCCACAGGTCAGCGCCCTGCTGCTCGGAGCTCGGCCGCAAGGCGTCGGGCATGCGCGCATCAATGCACTGAGTCAACATTATGGATACGTTGTGCAAGCCGACGGCCGCGCTGGAGGAGGTGCAGGTGCTGGAGGGCCATACAGACCGCGTGTGGTGTGTGGCATGGTCGCCGTCAGGCACGCCCCCCGTCGCGCAAGCCCTGCCATCCGTGTCGGGCAGCGGCTGGCGGTGACGCAGGCCTGGCGCGCAGGCAGCCTGCTGGCCAGCTGCAGCGGCGACCGCACCGTGCGCGTCTGGGCGCGGCAGCAGGCCGGCAGCGAGGCCTGGAGCTGCAGCGCGATACTGGAGGAGGCGCAGACGCGCACCATCCGCTGCTGCGCCTGGTCGCCGGACGGGCGCTGCCTGGCGACCGCCAGCTTCGACGCGACCACCGCCGTCTGGGCCGTGCAGGCGCGCGGCGCGGGCGCCGCGCTCGCACGCTCGCTTGGCAGCGGCCTGCCGGTGGTGGCTCTCCTGGCCCGAGGCGGCCTCCAAAGCGCGAAGCCGCCCGGGGCGCCGCCCGCGCTGCGCGAGCTGGTCGGCGCCGCGTGTCGGGGCGCCCGCCCTCTCTCCGCGGCGCGCTGACGGCCGCCTGGCCGGGGGCGGGCGCAGGCGGGCGTGTGGGAACAGGTCGCGCTGCTGGAGGGCCACGAGAGCGAGGTCAAGGGCGTGGCCTGGGCGCCCTGCGGCACCCTGCTCGCCACCTGCAGCCGCGACAAGAGCGTCTGGATCTGGGAGGCGCTCCCGGGGCACGAGTACGAGTGCGTGGACGTCAAGCAGGGCCACACGCAGGCGCGCCCCCAGCCGCGCCCGCCCCGCCGGCCTGGGGCGGGCGCCTGCCGCCCGTGCTCGCGCCCTGGCCGCGAGCTGTCCGGCGCCTGCGAGCCCGCCCCTGTGCCGCCAGCGCAGGCACGCACGCTGTGTGGAAAAAAAAGGTGGGGGCTGGCCGCCAGCGCGCAGGACGTAAAGTCGGTGGCGTGGCACCCGGACGGCGACGTGCTGGTGTCGGCCAGCTACGATGACAGCATCCGGCTCTGGTGCGACGCGGGCGACGAGTGGACCTGCGCGCAGACGTTGGAAGGTGCGCCGCGCCGCCTCCGCCCCCGGGCCCTGGCAGCGCGGTATAGGGTCAAGGGGCAAGGCCGGTCGGTGCCGGTCTGGCGCGTGTCGCAATCGACAGGCGCCCTGATGAGCACGGACGCTGGAGTGTGCCTTCCTGTTCGGTGCTGGCGCTGGAGCTGCGCGCGCTCGTAGCGGCGCTGACGAGGCAGAACTTGGGGGCCCTGTGCAACCCTCGCAAATCATGCTTTGGATGGCTATCGGTTACAGGGAGCGCCCGCACGGCTCGCACTTTGTCAGCAGCGTGGCCGCCGACAACGCGCCGCGCGGGCAGGCCCCGGCATCGGGCACGAGTCAACGGTGTGGGCCGTGGCCTTCGAGCCGGGCGGTGCACGTGCGGCGTCCGTGAGCGATGATCGCACGCTGCGCCTGTGGCGCTGCGGGCGCGCCGGGTCCGAGCCGCAGTGGCGCCTGCTGGCGTGCCTGGCGGGCTGCCACACGCGCGCAATCTTCGCCGTCGACTGGGGCGCCGCCGGTATCGTGACGGGTGCGCGGCGTGAGCGGGGTGTGGCACAGGGCGGGCCGCTCTTTGCTGCTCCTGCCAGCACAGGCAGGCGCTGTCCTGCATGCTAAGAAAGCAGGCGGACAGCGCGTCCGGGCAACCTGGATGGGCGCCGCCCACAGCCCCGCTCGCAGTACGGCCCGCGCGTCAGCCCCGGCCTCGCCCGTGCCCACCAGCGCGCGCCCGGCGCAGGCGCGGGCGACAACACGATCCGCGTGTTCACCGAGGCAGCCACGGAGGAGGGCGCCGCGCCGCGCCTCCGCCTGGCCGCGCAGCGGCGGCAGGCGCACCCCACGGACGTCAACAGCGTGCGCTGGCACCCGCGCGACGCCTCCCTGCTGGCCTCGGCCGGCGACGACGGCACGGTGAGGCTGTGGCGGCTGCGGCCTGCCGCTGAAGCTGCGCACGGAGACGGCGGGGCCTGCTCGACTGCGGCCGCGCCGGCGGCCGGACGCCCGGAGATCGCGCCCGCGGCCGGCGCGGCTTGCGAACAGGCGGAGCCTGCGCATGGCGACGCGCTGCCCGGCGCGTCAGGGGCCGCGCGCCCGGCGGCGCCGGGTGCGGCCGCACGGCGGGGCAGCGTCGAAGCGCACGCAACGGACCCGCCCGGGTGAAGCGAGCACGGCGCTGTAACACGGAGCAGCCCGGCCTGTCCTGTCTTGTCCGCGCTCTCAGGTCGGTTTGCAGAGCAGGGCTAGGGCGCACGCGCGCCCATGCGCAGGGCGCCAGACATGCAATACGCCGCGCGCGGCTCATGGGGCCGCCCGCGCCGCGCGGCCCTGCATGGCCTGCTCTCCGCGCGCGCCGGGCTCGCCGCCGGGGGCAGGCGCCGCCAGGCGCAGCCGCAGCCTCCCCAGCGCTGCCGGCCCCGGCAGGAAGCGCGTCGCTTGCGGCCGCCCGGCAGGCGGCGGCGAGCAGGCAGCGCCCGCGCACGGCCCAGGGGCGCGCGCCTGCGAGCGCGGCGCTCGTGACCACGCCAGCCGCGTCGACGAACAGCGGCGGCGGCGCCTCCCCGCCCGCGCCGTACGGCTCGCGCGCGCTTGGTCGCAGTGGCCGTCCGGCCGCGCCCTGCGCCGTGCGCGGCCGCGCCCGGCCGGGCCGCTGCATGAGCGCCTGCCGCCGGCGCACAAAGGGCGAGGGCACGAACGAGGCCACGAGCGGCGTGTGCGACACCAGCGCGCGCCGCAGGCACAGCGGCGGCGGCCGGTCGTGCAGCCGCGCCAGCAGGCGCGCGCGGCCGGGCCCGCCGCCCGCCTCGCGCGGCGGCAGCGTGCGCAGCGCATGCAGCTCCATCAGGCTCAGTGTGTCGAGCGGCGGCGGCGCGTGCCTGCCCCGCCCCGGCGCGGCGTCAGCCCGGCTGGGGCGGGCGGCGCGCAGACCCCGCGCGCGCGACCCGGGCAGCGCGCGCGCCGGCAAGGGTGGACGCCCGCGCCGCGCACCGGCGCTTGTACACGTTGAAGTGCGACGGCAGCAGCAGCTCCCCCGCGGCGACCTGCACACACAGGTACCCGCTCCAGGTCGGCAGCCGGCATGCAGTGTGGGCGTGTGCAGCAGCGGCGGCCGCTGTGCAATGAGCGCGCCAGGGAGGGCCCACCTCTATGTCCGCGGTCAGCTGTGGCATCGCGTCAGCCGCCACGGCCACGACCGCGTGGAACACAGCCTCGAAGATGGCCGTCGCCTGGTGGTCTGAGTACCGCCGGAAGCGCAGCAGGGCCTGCGCGGTCGGCTTTCGTGTATTGCGTGCACAGCAGGCCGCGCATGGCGTGGCCCAAGGCGCACGCATGGGCGCATGGCTTGTCCACTGACTCTTGGCTCCGGAGGACGCTGCAGGCCTCCCCGCGACCGCCTGGTGCGCGTCGGGCGCGCCTGGCAGTACGGCAGGGCCATGTCGGCCTGGTGTGCTTCAGCCTCCACTTGCAGCGCACGCAGGCGCCCGCACACAGCGCCCGGCCGGAGCCCTTCCAGCCGGAGGCGCTCTGCGCGCTCCAGCGCCTGCGCATGGCACAATTTGCGCGGCGTGCCCCTGTCCAAGCGCGCTCCAAACAAGCCAGAGTGTCACGGGACAGCTCTGCGCAGCGTCGCGGTTGAACCGAGTCCACTCTCACACCTCCGCGCCCGGCACTCTGCTTGGCGCAAAGGGACGCCCGGCACTCTCCTTAGCGCCAAGGGACACGTACGCAGGCTGGAGCAGCGCAGCCCGATACGCAGGCTGCCCTGTCCGCAAGACCCCGCCCACGGGCCCGAGGCTTCACGGGAGAGCACGGCGGGCGCGGGCCAGGGGCCGCCCACCAACCTGGACCAGGGTGGACGCCTCGAAGCGCGCCGCGGCGTGCTGCACAAACGCCAGCGCGAGCGCGTCGAACGTGGCCGTGGCCAGGAAGCGCTTGGCCTGCACGGGCAGCGCGGCCTCCGCAGCGCGGAGCACGCGTGCCTTGGCCGCCTGCCGCGCAGCACGCCTTGCGCGCGGAGCCTGCGGTGCCTGAGCACGTGCATCATGATACGGCAGCGCGGGCTCGGCCTGCCTGGTAGTCGAACGGCGGTGGAGACAGGCCAGCCATGCCTCGAGCTCCTGCTCAGCAGGCAGGGCGCAGCCTTTGCGCACAAGGCAGGTCTGTCGCTCCTCGGAGTTGCCGGTAGCACTTTTTAAATTTGTAGTGCTAGGGGCTACCGGCGGCTCTGTCACTTCCCGCGCAGGAAGTGTCCAACCACCGTGTTGTGCTGCTTTGCCTCCCAATGCTTATGCTGACGTTGTGCCAGCCACCGTATAAGCCGGCGCACTTGGCAGGGCTATGCAGAGTGTGTGTGCCGCATACCAAAGCAGACAGGCTGCTCTGCGCAACCTGCTGCTGTGACGTCGCTGTCGCATCTGTCACGCATGCAAAGAGGTCACTCAGATGCGGCAGGGGTTTCAGAACTCCCAGGCACCGGCCTGCGCCAAGGCCGCAGTGCTCAAGCTGCTCCCTGCCCCGAGGACATAGATGGGCAGCCCAGGCGACCAGCCTCCTGGCCTGCTCAAGCGCCCTACACTTTGCTACACTTTGCACTGTCCTTACACAGCTTTGTTTCGGGTTGCTTCGCACGTCCACTGCACAGCGCTTGATGTTTGGAGCGCGGCCCATGGCACTGCTGGCACGCCCCGGACGCACGCTGGAGGCTCACAATGCCAGGCGGCTCCAGTGCGGCACATAAACCTGAGCGGTGCGTCTCGGCGCAGCAGGTGCATCCCTTCACTGCTCCTGAACACTTCAACTGCTAGCTTACAGGGCCTGGAGCCTCCCGCGTGCCTCACAGTCATACCACAGGCCTGCTGGACATTACTAGCGCAGCGCGCTGCGCGCGTCCAGCACGTTATGAGCGTCACGGGCAGGTGCGAGGGCGGGCCACCTAGAGTTAGAAGTACAAGGGCACCGGTACGGGGCGCCCGCCGGGCAGGCGCACAGCAATGCGCCAGGCGGGGTGGACAAGAGAGGACGGAACGGCACACACAGAGAGGAGCGGCAGGACAGCAACTCTTTAGCTCAGCGCGCCCGCCCTGCGCGCGGGCCGGCGACGGCAGCGCGAGGCAGGCGCGCCAGGCGGCAGCAACGGCACCCCCGCGCCCAGGGGCGCGCCCCTGGACGACGCCTCAGCTGTTGCGCAGCAGCTCGTTGAACTCGTAGAAGGAGATCTGCCGCGCGGCGCCCGCGCGTCGCTCAGACGGCCCCGCCCAGCAGCGCCTGCGCACAGGCCGGGGGCGGCGCACCTTGCCGTCGCCGTTGGTGTCGGCCGCGGCGATCAGCTGGTCCACGTCGGCCTGGTTGCCCAGCAGCTTCTTCAGGTCCTCCTTGCTCAGGAAGCCGTCGGCGTCCTGCGCGCAAGCGCCCCCGGTGAGCCGCGCGCCCTGCTGCTGTGCGGCCGGCCGCGCGCGCTGCCGGGGCCGCGCCTTGTCGAAGCTCTGGAACAGGCGCAAGCGCTCGCCTGCGCCCCCACAGCAAGGTCAGGAGCCGGGCGCGTCGGCGCCCAGCGTCGGGCCCCCTTGCGTCCAGGTCGAGCGTGCGCTGCAGCACGCGGCGGGCCCGGGCGCGCACCCTTTATGATCTCTGCCAGCCCCAGCACACACGTGTCAGTGTCGGGCGTTTGCGGTTCTCGTGCTCTGCGAGATCGAGGGCCAGCGGCGCCGGGCCCAGCAGCGGGCGGGTGCGGCGCACCCTCCCACACAGACTTGTCGCCCTTGTCGGCCTGGTCAAAGTAGTTGGACCCCTGCTTGCCCATGTTCGCATTGTAGTTGCGCCTGGGTGCCCGCGCAAAGCCCGCTCCGCTCAGTGTGCCGTCAGCGAGGCTGCACCGACCGGCGCGCCAGGCAGCGAGCAGAGGACGGTGCGCTGCGTGCGGACGCCCAGCACTCCAACGCAAGGGCGCACCCGGGGTTGAAAACGGACGCCCAGGGGTCCGTGCCTGTGGCGCGGGCGCGCACCCATTAGCCCTGCTGCGCCTTGTTGCAGCCCCGCAGCAGTGGCGAACACCCATGGTCTGGGCATGTGCTGACACAGCACCCGATGCCCCGGATCGCCCAGGGCACGGACAACGGGCAAGGCTCACGCTTTGCGGGCGGCGGCGGCTTGGGCTCGGGCTCGGCCTCCATGCTCGGCGCCATCGCCTGCTTCAGCGTCTGGGCAGCACTGCTGACAGTGTCCTTTGCTGATGAGCTCGAGTACTCCTTCTCCGCTGCACACGCACGGCGGCTCAGCGCGTGCAGCCCAGGCCTGTGGGGTGCGCCAGGAGCGTCGGCTCACCGTCCTTCGCGGAGCCCATGCTCAAGTCATCAAAGCTGGGCGACCTCGCCAGCCCGCCACCCTCGCGGCTGCCAAAGATGGAGCTGAAGAAGCCCATGCTTGCTGGCTGGATTCGGACAGGCAGCTGGCCGGGCTCGGTTGCAATGTGGCACTGGCCGGGTGCAGCATGCACAACGAGGGCAGAAGGGCTGGGAGGGCTTGGCTGCAGGGAGAGCTTGCATGGAGAGCGCATGCCCATCAAATGCTATTTACCACCAAGCAGCCACACACTACACACTGATCAGCGCAAACATAGCAGCACACCCCGAGCACCATGCCTCTCCTAACGATCAATCAATGCCTAACGCAGCCTAGCTCCTACATAGCAATACGCCCCTGAATGAACAGCCAGGTGCGCGCGGTGCGCAAGCAGGGTTTGTACAACACAAGTCCTGTGACGCGACGCCTGGTGCGCTTGGGAGCGGTAGACCCACGTCTCGCCCCGCGGCGACGCCCGGCCAGCGCCAAACAGCGCTGTGGCAGGGCGTCGCAAGAATAGTGCGTGCAGAAAGTGCTCACATCGCCTGGCTTTACCCCTTGACAATCACAGTGTATACAAGACTCCAGTGTATACAAGACTCCAAGCACTCACGCACAGACACGGCCTGTCAGGCACGCTGGGCGCATCGCGGCACCCTCCCGCCCTGCAGGAGCCTGCGCGAGGGCCGCGCACTGCACAGGCCGGAACCCAACCCCACTTAAATCCACAGGTTCGTTCCAGCTGCAAGCCCCGCTCGCGCCCGCGCAAGCAGTCGTCAGGCACGAACAGCGCATGCACCCACCCCCGGGCGCTAGTGTGCCCGCGCGCGCGGCGGCGCTCAGGCCGTGGTGGTGGCCGAGTCGCTGTCCGGGTTGAACGCCTTCTTGATCTTGGCGCCCAGCTTCTTGATGCCCTTCTTCGCCTTGTGCATGTGCGGGTGCTTGATGACGTTCTCGCCGTTGGCGGACCGTGGCGAGCTGCCCAGCGACGCCGTGCTGTCCTCGCCCGTCTCGTGCCCCGGCGTGACCTGCGCCTTGGCGCGCGCGCGCTGTGAGCGGACGCACGTGGGCTGTGAGTCGAGCAGTATCCACTGGAGACGCTGGCTGCCTTCAAAGAACCGCAGGAGTACCCAAAGCATAAGGCGCATGCGCGGACGGCGCGCGCACCGAGGACGCGCTCTCCCAGTTGTCGGTCGGCACGACGACCGCCGGGTGCTGGACCGCCGGGTGCGCGGAGTGGACGGGCGCGGCGTGGGTGGCCACGGGCGGCGCGTGCGTGGCCACGGGCGGCGCGTGCGTGGCCATGGGCGCGTCGTGCGTGGTCGTGGGCGGTGCGTGCGTGGCGATGGGCGGGTCGTACAAGCCCATGTTCGGCGCGTGCGTGGCTGTGGGCGCGGCGTGCGTGTGCACGGGCGCGGCGCCAGCCGGGGCCGGGTACGAGGGCGGGTGCGCGTCGTGCGGCGGCGGCGAGACGCCGGTGTAGAAGGCGGTGTCGAGGTCCACCGGGTTGAGCGTCGGCGCGGCGGGCGCGGGCGGGTGCGTCGGCGGCGGCGTCGCCGGCGCCACGCTCGGCACCTACTCGCACCACGCGACCTCAGCACCGCTCTGACCGCGCCTCGAGCGCCTGTGCCTACAGCCAGCCGCGCTCGCACTCGCCACCAGCAGAGCGAAGCTTATGGCAATCCCCGCGCGGACACCCTCGAGCAGCTCGTCAGCGCCCAGGCGCTTCCCCGCCCGCCGCTGTGCATGCGAGACGCACGACTCAGGGCCGGCGCGCGCGCCTTGCTCGAGTAGTTGGCGGGCGTCTCCACGCCAATGTGGTGCGTCTTCACGCCCTCGGGCTTGCCTGTGGGACAGCGCAGCAGGTCACGCGCGGCCGTGCAGCGCGGCCGGGCAGCCCGCACGCACTTGCGCCAGCCCTAACCTCTTCTCAGGACAGGTGCGTGGCAGATGCGGCGCGCATCACAGGGGCGCGCGCAAGGGATGCCCGCGCTTGGGGCCCCTGCGCCCCGCACCTGCAAAGCCGTTTTCATGGAGAACCTTGGGCGCGCCGACCACTGAACCTGCGCGGGCACAAAATCACGCCTTTAGGTGCACGCAGGCCTCCCACAGCGCCAGCCCTCCAGAGGCAAGTGCACCGCGCCGCCTGCCAGGACAGGCACGGTGCGTGCAGGGCAGTAGGGCGCGCGGGGCACCTGCTGGCGCGCGGTTGATGGGGCCATCAACGGCCCTCTCGCCCAGCGCGAGCTTCTTGATGCCCTGCACGCTCGTCAGGCGGGGCGCCAGGGCCTGCACGCCGTGCACGGAGCCGTGCGCGACGCCCATCAGCGCGCCGGACAGCGAGTACGCGGAGAAGATGGACCAGTACACGGTGTCCACGACCCAGGCCTGCAGAGATGATATCATGGACGTCATTGCGCCTGTGTTCTCCTGGCAGGCTGGCGGATGCGGTGTATGCAGCCAGGGAGCCCCTCGCGAAGCATGGCCAACAGCGTCCAGTGGCTGGGCGCGGTGTGAACGGGAAGAAGAAGACCGCTGTTCTCCTAGGTCAAGCTCGCATGCAGCTCGCATTCACTGCATTCCTTCGCTTTGTGCTCTGAATGCGGTTCTTGCTCGCAGCCTGGCTCTTTGCGGCGGACGGTGGCACGCTCCAGTGGCGCGGTGACAGGCCTGCACAAGCAACTTGCAACACGCTCCCCGAGCCGGCTGCCTGGCCAGCCCGGACGCGGGGGCTGCATGCCTGAGCCGGCCTGTGTCTGCTGACCCAATGAAATCCTGGAGCTAGAATCTCCCTACACCATAGTGTCGCACACATACACTCTTGTACACGCACTCAGTCCAGCCCCAGGAGCTCGCGCAGCGCCTTTGCCACCCGGTCGACGTCCTTCTTCTTCAGATAGCCCTGCCGCGCGCGGGCGAGCGGCCGCCTCAGCGCACGCCCAGAGCCACACACAGAGCGGTGCGGCGCCCGGCACCCTGGCCGCACTCCGCACCTCTGGCTGCTTGCTCTTGATGATGCCGTGGTGGCCCGTGTACGACGCCTTGTCGCCGACCTCCCTGCCGCGCGGCGCGCAGCCGGCGTCAGGGCGCGCCGCCGGGCCGCAGCGCCTCCGCGTCCGCGGCTCCAGGCCCTGCCAGAGGTCGCGCGGGCCGCGCCGCGCCTGCCCCAAGCGCGTGCGCCGCGGCACCCGCAGCGCGCGGCCCGGGCCGCGCCTGTACTTGGGCAGGATGGCGGCCAGGCGGCGCAGGTCCAGGCGGCCGAGCGCGGCGCGCTTGCCGGCGTCCAGCACGTCCTCCAGCGTGCCGGCCACCAGCAGCTGGCACACCGTCGCCGCCTCCGCCAGCTCATCCTGCGCGCCGGCCGCCCGCGCGGATGTGTGGCGGGCGGGTGGGCGGGCAGCGGAGGGCCCCGGCGCGCCGCGCGCGGCGGGCCGCGCGCCGCACCGCAAGCCCGGGCACGTCGGTCGCCGCAGCGAGCTGCCGCAGGGCCGCCACGTCGGCGGCGAGGCGCTGCGCGGCGAACGCATTGAATGCGGGCACGCCCGCGCCGCGCAGCAGCTCCAGCAGGCCGCCGCCGATCGCGCGCAGCACCGAGCGCGCTGCGCCCTCGAACGCCGGTCGCGGCAGCGCGTCGTGCGCCGCGCCCAGCGCGCGCTGCGGCGCGCGCCCGACGGCTTCAGCACCTCAACGGGCCACGCAGGCAGCGCCGAGTCCCATGCATGCAGGCAGGGACCGCAGCCTCACGCGGGCGGCGGACCGGCAGACACGGGGATTGCAGGGCGCCCGTTCCTGCGACGCAGCACCACGCAGCAGGCTGGCGGCCCAGCTCGCAGCACCAAGCAAAGCTTGAGTAAACCTGTGTAGGCTTGCCATAAAGCTCTGGCGGTGCGCCTGCAGGCACACCTGCAGGTATGCCAGCAGCTCCGCCGTGTACGCAGAGGCGCCCGGCTTCGGCGCGGCCGTCGGCAGCCAGGGCGCATCGCGCGCCTGCGCGGGCTCTCCAGTCAGGCTGGCACGGCTGCGCTGGCATGCGCAGCACACCCGAGCGGCCGCGCGCCGCCCGCGCAACATGCCCGCGGCGAAGAGCCGCCGGCGGGCTCACAGGCAGAGGCGCTGGCAACCGCCAAGCTGGCGGCGCTCGGAATGCCGGGCGGGAGCGGGGCAAGCAGGCTCCGCGATGTCGCAGCAGCGGCGGCGGCGCTTGTGCTGGCGCCGTTTGGGGCGCATGCGCGGCGGCCGGGAGCACCGCCGGCGCGCGCCTTGGTCAGGATGACGTAGGCCTGCCCCGCCAGCTCGCGCGCGAGCAGGCGCTCGGCGTCGTCCTTGACCAGCGCCAGCGGCCCGCTCGAGGGGTTGGCGCCTGCGTGTGCGCAGCCACGGTAAGGCCCTGCGCACGGCCCCGGGGCCGGGCGCCCGAGCACTGCACGCGGGGCGGCGCCTCTGCGCTCTCGACCGCACATGCAGCGGCGGAGCGGTGCCGCCAGCGGCCGCCCGCAGGCCTGTGCAGGGCAGGGCGCCCTCGGGGCCCGGGGGCGCGCCGAGAGCAGCGATGGGCGGCCCCATGGCGTTGCGGCGCGTGTCCGCCCGGCGCGGGGACCGGGGCCCGGCGTGCTTCCTGACGTCCTCGCCGCTGCGCGCGTGCAGCACAGGCGGTGAGTGCCCTGCGCCGCCGCGCGGAGCGGTGCAGCCGCAGAGGCCGCCCCCTGAGGCTGCCTGCGGAGCGGCGGCGGCCCGCCAGCCTGCTGCCAGGGCCCTGCGCGGCGGCCGGCGCCCGCAGACAGGGCCGCGAGCGCGGCGCGCGGCCGCCGGCGCCTGGGCGCGCGAGGCGCGCCAGTGGCCTCGCCCCCGCGGGCCGAGCGGGGCGCGCGCCGCGCGCGCAGGGCGGTGTAGTCGTCCAGCGCGGGCATGGCGGCGGCCAGCGCGCACGCGTCGGCCGCCAGGCGCAGCGCGCGCGCCAGCACGACGCCCGGGTCGCCAGACGGCGGCGGCGCCGCCAGCTCGCGCTGCAGCGCGTCCGCCACCACGCGCGCCAGCATGCGCTCGCGCGCCTGCGCCGCCCGCGCGCGGAGCTCTCCGGGCCGCGCCGGCCAGTGCGGTGGGCGTCCGGGCCCGCGCCAGCCGGTGCGGTGGGCGTCCGCGGCCCGCGGCGCCGCGCGCGCGGCCACGCCGGCGCCGGGCGGCGGGCAGGGGCGGGGGCGCGCCTGGCGCGCGGCGGGCAGCAGCTCCGCCGGGCTGACCAGGCCGCCCAGGAAGGCGAGCGTGGCGTCCACGAACCTGGCGCGGCCGCGGCGCGCGCGGTTCTCAAGGCGCTGCCTGCGTGGGTGCCGGACGGCGGCCGGCGGCGGGCGCCCTGCAGGCGCGCGTCGCGGGCAGGCAGCCTGCATTTTTTCTACCATAGGAAAAAAAAAGCTAATTTGTGCTCTACCGTTTCTCGGGCTCGGGCGCGGGCGGCCGGGGCCGCGCGGGCACGCCGGCCTGCCGCGCCACGGGGGGCCGCGCACTCGCGTGCCGCGCGCAGCACCAGCGGCACCATGCCCGTGTAGGGCGCGGCGAAGGGCGGCTGCGGCGGCGCCGCGCCCGCGTCGGCCGCCAGCGGCAGGCCCAGCGCCGCCAGCTCCGCCGCAGCCGCCACGTCGCGCACCATCGCGGGCGCCGCGCGCGGGCCCTGCGCGACCTGCGCGCGCGGCGCGCGCCGCGGCGCCTCAGCGCGCGGGGCCTGCCGCCGGCCAGCGCGCGGCGGGCGGCGGGCGGCGCGGGGCGGCGGCGCGCGCGTGGCGGGCCCGGGCCGCGCCTGCGCCGCCACGCCGCTGCAGAGCAGGTCGTGGTACTTGCCGCGCGCGCCGACCAGCGTCTCCTGGAGCGGCGCCACGTGATAGCCGCAGCCGCCTGCGCGGTGCAGGGGCGCCCGTCCTCGCCTGGTGCGCGCCGCAGCGGCGGCGCGCGGGCGGGCGCGGCGCGCTCGCTGCGCCGCGGGCGCCGCGCCGCCGGCCGGCGCGCGGGAGCGCACCCAGCGCCGAGCAGACGAGCAGTGTGAAGTCCTTGACGGCGAGCATGTCGCGCGCGGACGCGACCACCTCGCACGCGTTGCCCAGCACCGTCTTCAGGCAGGCCGCCGCCAGCTCCCAGCCGGAGTCCGCCTGGCGCGCCCCGCGCCAGGGCCCGGTCTGTGCATGCCTTGCATGCCCCGCCGGGCGCGCCTGGCCAGCGTCGGGGCCGCGCCGTGCAGCGCCGCGGCCGCCGGGGCGCGCGCAGGCAGGCGCGCGCGGCCGCCCCGAACGGCGCGCCTGCGCGGGCGGGCCCGGCGCGGCGCGGCACCTGGGCGCCCGGCGGCAGCACGTCCGCGCAGCGCGCCACGTGGTCCTCCAGCAGGAAGAAGCCGGCCAGGCGCGCGACAAAGGCCTGGTAGCCGCCCAGGATGTCGGCCGGCGGCGACAGGTCCGACGCCAGCTGCAGGCGCCGGTTCTGCGTGTAGTACTTGTGGAACGCCGGCAGGCGGCCCAGGCACGCGTGCACGTGCACGCACCTGCGCGCGCGGCGCGCCCGGCGGGCGTCGGCTCGGCGTGCGCGGCGGCTGCCGAAAGGCGGACCACATGAGCAGAGATTATGATTCGTGCGCGCCGCGACGGCGGGCCGGCAGCGCAGCGCCAGGCCGCGCGGCGGCCGCCGGGCGTCCCGCCGCGCCGCCGAGGTGCGCCCTGCCCGACGCCGCGTCACGGGTGCGGGGCAAGGGGGAGCGCAGCACGCGCGCGCCGCGCCTGTACAGCAGCGTCATGTCAAGGCCGGCGAGCAGGTCGCCGCCGGCGCCCTCCGGCGGGCTGTCGAGGAACTGCACGGCCACCGGGTTGGCGCGCGCGTCCAGGCGCGGCGGCTGCGCGGTGCCTGCACGCGCCGCGGCGCCTCAGCACGGGCGGGCGCCGGAGCGGCGCCTCGGCCAGCGCACGCTTCAGAAGCTCGGGCGCGGCGGCGGCGCCACACTTCAACGCGCCAGCGCCGGCCCGGCCGGCGTGCGACCCCTGGCACGGCGTGGCACGCAGCAGCGCCGGCACTTACAGCACCCCGCAGGCAGTCCTGGCGCGTCGCGGCGCGCACGACCGCGACGCACCGGCAGAGGCGGCTGCCAGCCCGCGCGCTATGACAGCCGCAGCCGGCGCCGGGTCGACCAGCGTGGGCAGCGCGGCCGCCAGCGCGCGCCGCTCCTTGGCGGCGGCCTCGGCGCCGGCGCGCTCGCGCGCGGCACGCAGCACCGCGCGCATGCCGATGGTGCGCGCCTCTGCCCGCGCGCTGACCTGGCGACGCGCTCAGGCTGCTGGAGCCATGCGCTTGGCTGGCGGGAGGCGCGCGCATGCATGCCCGTTGGGGCGCACGACAGCGAGCAGAGGTGCTGTGCCGTGCGCGGCAGCGCAGCCGCGCGGCCCGGGGGTGCGGCGGGGCCCGCACCAGCCAGTCCTTGAAGTTGGAGATGGCGCGCTGCTCGATGGCGCCGCCCAGCTCGGTCGCGCGGCGGCGCAGCAGCGGCGCCAGGTTGCCCAGCGCGCCCGCCTGCCCGCCCGCGTCCGGCCCCAGGCTCGGCGCGCCCAGGCCCGAGCGCGCGCCGCCGCCGCTCAGGCTCGCAGCGCTCACGGACGCGGACGCGCTGGAGATGGGCGCGGCGTCCGCGGAGCCCGGCTTTGGCCTGCGTGCGGCGCGGCCCCGTCATTGCAGAGACAGGCTGGCGCCCAGCCGTGGTAACCTCACCCGTGCGAGATGGGCTGCCTGGAGGATGTCAGCTGCCGCGCTGGCGGCGCCGCACACTTGGCCAATGCCGCGCCCGGCGCTCTCCGGCGCCTTGCACCGGCACGGCACACCACGCGAGTAACGCGCGGGCGGGCTACAGAGCAGCCCCAGCGGCGTTGCCACAGGCGGGGTCGGCGCGGCCTGCATGGGGGGGCGGGCCCGCACAGCGCGGCGGTGGCGTCGGCGGCAAGCGTCGGGGCCGGCAGCGCTGCGTTGACCTGCTGCAGCAGGCGGAAGGCCTTGTACAGCTTGTCCTCCTGCAGGAAGTGCCCGGCAGCCGCCGTCATCTGCAGCAGCCGCACCGCCGCCGCCACGGCCTGCGCGGCGCCGCGGCGCCTCAGCACGTGTGGCCGCGCGGTCGCGCACCCCACGCCAGCGCGCAGGCCCTCCCCCCATGCGCCAGCCAGTGCAAGCAGCCGGCAGGCTCCCAAGGCCTGCAGCACCGCGGCGGGCGGCGCCGGCCCTGCCGCACAACCCTTGGGCGCGCGGGGCGGCGGGCCGGGCCCGCAGGCGCGCCTGGCGCGAGTCGCGGATGGCGGCCTGCACGCGCGCGGCCTCCTGCATCATCTCCAGCACGCGCAGGAAGGCGCCGCCGGCGGCCGCCAGCCCGGCCTGCGCCTCGCCCAGCTGCGCGCGCAGCGCCGCGCCGGTCGCCTGCATCGCGCCCAGCTCCTGCAGCCCGCGCACGATCTCGTCCGCATTGCCCCTGCGCGCGGCGCGCGCGCGCCTCGGCGCGCTGCCCCTGGCCCGTGCTGCGCCCCGGCGCGGCCGCCCGGCTACGCGGCCAGGACGCCCCGCAGGCGCGCACCCTGCTGCGCCGCGCCTGGCGCCCCGCCCACCCCGCCCCCGTTGCGCTTCTGCGCCGCGGCACAGGCCGCCCGCGGCGCGGCCTCAGCGTGAGGCGGTGGCGGCCGGCTCTCGGCAGGCCCCGGCACGGGGCGGTCGGGCGCAGGTGCGCACCGCGCGATCTGCGAGATCTCGGCCGCCTGCTCCTCAGCGACGCGCTGCAGCATGGCCAGCACGGCCGACGCGGAACCCCCTGGCGCCTGCCGCGCGGGCCGGCCCTCGCCCTCGCGGTCGGAGCCGTCCTCGTCGGCGTCCTCACGTGGCGCGGCCTCCGCGGCGGCGGCCTTGCCGGACGCGTCAAACACCATCCGGACCTGCGCGCTGCCCCGTGCCTGGGCCGACGCCGCCAGCGCTCGCCCCAGGTGTGTAAGCGGCGGGGCGGGCGTCGACGGCGCGCGCACCAGCGGCGTGATGTCCTCGGCGTCGAGCGCGGCCTCGACCGCCTCGCGCACGCTGTCGCCGCGCCAGCCGCTGAGCGGGGCGATCACGGTCGCCATCACGCTCAGCTTGGTTTTCGCCCGGCCCCATGCGGCCACAGCGCGCTTGGAGCCCTCCGGCGCACGCACGGGCCCCGCCGCGAGCGCCATGGCAGCCCGAGCGGCCTAGGCAGGCGCGCGGGCCGCGCTCCGCAGCGGGCGACTAGCGTGCGGCGCGCTCTGGCCGCCTCGGCTGGGCGCCCGGCCCCTGCATTGGTCCTGTGCACTTGCCCGCACACCTTTGTCGTGCAAGGAGCGGCGCGTTCAAAAGCGCCCGAGCCTGGTGTGCGGGTGTCAGGTGAGCAAGCTGGAGAGCGCTGCCGCGACGCAGCGTGATGGGTGCTGCCAGCAGGCAAGCTATGGGCAGGCCTCCTGCCAGCTATACGCAGGCGGGTTGTATCATATCCCTGCCAAGCCTCTCTTTGCACTGCGTTATGCCGTTCCTCTGCAGGTACGCCAGCAGTTGTGCTACCAGGTGTGCCAGCTCCAGCACTCCAGCCTGTAAGGTGCTGCCCGGTCCCTGGGCGCCCTCCTGAATCTGGGGCCCGGGTCGGCAGCCAGGTTCTTCCTGGAAAGATCAGGGTACAGCTCCCAGAAAGTTGTGATACAGTTTATCCTCGCGGCCCGTGCGATCCATAGGCTCTCCCTGGCTCAAGCAGGCGTGGGGATGGCGGCCGCACTGATGTCTGGCAGCCTGCTCGGGTGCCGCGCGGCGCGCGCGCCGCGCTGCGGGCGGTCCCGGCGGGCGTGCGCGCCGGCGCGCGCCGCGGCCGCCGCCGGCGAGAACCTGGGCTTCAAGACGATGCGGCGCGGGATTAAGGAGGCCGCGGACGAGACCGTGCTCACGCCGCGCTTCTACACCACCGACTTTGACGAGATGGAGGAGCTGTTCAGCCTGGCGCGCAACCCGGGCCTGCCCATGGACGAGTTCGAGGCCATGCTGTCCGAGTTCAAGACGGACTACAACCAGACGCATTTCGTGCGCAACGAGACCTTCAAGCGCGCGGCGGACGGCATCACCGGCGACACGCGCAAGATCTTCATCGAGTTCCTGGAGCGCTCGTGCACCGCCGAGTTCTCCGGCTTCCTGCTCTACAAGGAGCTCGGCCGGCGGCTGAAGAAGACCAACCCCGTGGGTGCGCGCCCGCCGCCGCGTGCCCGCTGCGCTGGCCGCCCGGGGGCGAGCGCGGGCCGGCGCGGGGCGCCGCGCCGGGCGCCGTGCCGGGGCGCGCCTGAGAGGCGCGGGCCGCGCGCGCGCGCAGTGGCCGAGATATTCACGCTCATGTCGCGCGACGAGGCGCGCCACGCCGGCTTCCTGAACAAGGCGATGTCGGACTTCAACCTCGCGCTCGACCTGGGCTTCCTGACCAAGAACCGCAAGTACACCTTCTTCCGGCCGCAGTTCATCTTCTACGCCACGTACCTATCGGAGAAGGCGCGGCGCCCGCGGCGCCGCCCGCCGGCCGCCCGCCCTGCCGTGTTCCAATACGTAGATGGGGGCCGGGGAGCCCTGTCCGGCGCGCCTGCGCTGTAAGGCGGGAGGGTGCGCGGCTGCGCTCAATGCGCGGGCGCGGCGCGCGCGCAGATCGGCTACTGGCGGTACATCAGCATCTACCGCCACCTGCAGCGCAACCCGGACAGCCAGCTGTACCCGCTGTTCGAGTACTTTGAGAACTGGTGCCAGGACGAGAACCGGCACGGCGACTTCTTCACCGCCATCCTGAAGTCGCAGCCGCAGGCGCGCCCGGGGGCGGCCGGCGGGCCCACGCGCGGCGCCAGCCCGGCCGCGCGGGGTGTGCCGTGCATGCGAGCGCGCCGCCCGCAGCCGCGTCGGCTGCCCCGCCCGCAGCCGCTTCGGCTGCCCCTGTCTGCTCAGGCGCTGCCCGAGCGCTTGTCTGCTGCGGCAGCGGGTTCTAGCCGTGCAGGAACGGCGGCCCCATGTGCAGGCCGGGCAGGGCGCCGCGATGCGCTCCGCGCGCCCGCTCGCCCAGGCCGCCGCCCTGCCTGACCCGGCGCGGCGCGCGCGCGCGCGCAGTTCCTCAACGACTGGCAGGCCAAGCTGTGGAGCCGCTTCTTCTGCCTGTCGGTGTACGTGACCATGTACCTGAACGACCACCAGCGCTCCGCCTTCTACCAGTCCATCGGCCTCAACACGACGCAGTTCAACAGGTGCGGCGCGGCGCCCTGCCCCCGCCGGCGCTCTCCTGCGGCGCCCTGGACTCGTGCCTGACCGCCCTGGCGCCCCAACGGCGCACGCCGGCCAGCGGCCCGCCGTGCCGGTGGCGCGTGCCCCGCAGCGCGGCGCCCTGGTCGCGGGGAGGGGCGGGCGCACGGCGCCGCGCTCGTGCCGACCCCGGCGCCCCGCCGCGCGCGCGCAGGCACGTCATCATCGAGACCAACAAGACGACTGCGCGGATATTCCCGGAGGTGCCGGACTGCGAGGCGCCCGAGTTCTGGGAGCGCATGGAGCGCCTGATCGTGCTGAACAAGAAGCTGCTGGCGATCGGCGCGTCCGACGCGCCCGGCGCGCTGAAGACGCTGCGGCGCCTGCCGGTGCTGGAGCGCTTTGCGGCCGAGCTGCTGCAGCTGTTCATCGGCAAGCACGTGGTCAGCGGCACGTACGACTTTGAGTCCACGCCTGCGGCGGCGTACTAGGCGCGGCAGCGCGGCGAGCGGGCGTGCTGGGGCCGGGCCGGGGTCTGTATTTGTGACGGGCGCCGCTGTTTTGCGGCTGTTTTGTGGGCGCGCAGCAAAGCGCCGCCGCTATTTTTTTGCTGCCGCGCGTGGGCGGGGCGCCGGCGTGCAAGCAGCGCCCGAGGCCGCCCGCTTGGGGGCGGAGTGGCGCAGTGCACGACGCGGCTGGTGCATGTGTGGGCAGGGCACGCCGCGGCAGGTGCCCGAAGGCCGCGCTGCGGCGTCTGCCTGAAGGCCGCGCCGCGCTGGCGGGGCCTGTGCTTGGCCGCGTGCTGTGCGGCCTCGCGGCAGCGAGTGCCAGCCGGCGGCGCGCGTTGCAGTTGGTAGACGAGGCTGTTGACGTGAGCGAGTTTGCAAGACAATAGAGCAGTGCCATGTAAGCACACTGGGCCACCAAAGCGGGTCCACCCTTTCGGTCAACAAACGGACGTCCTGGACTCTGAGATTCGGCCGCCGACCTTCTCCCTAGCAGGGTCTGGCTGGGACTCAGCATGTGATTGGCCCAGACCCGCAGAAAAGGCTGTGCGGCGCCTGCAAGGACCCCTGTCTGTGCGTGTGTGCGGGCGGAGAGCGGGCCCGGCGCGTGGTGGGTGCCGGCCGCGCGTGCGTTTGAAGAGAGGATCCTGCGCCGGGCAGCATGGCAGCTCCCAGCACGTTCTCCTGCCGCCCCGGCTTCCCCGCCGGCCTGCAGGTGCGCCCGGTTCGGCCTGGCGCTGGGTGCACGCGGAGGCGCAGCTGGACATAGGGTTGTCTCGGCATCTCGTAGGTGCTCGTGGTGGAGGCCCGCAGCGAGGAGGGCAGCCGCCTGGAGAAGCAGCTGGTGGAGCTGGCGTACGAAGGTGGGCCGCCGCCCAGCCCAGTGCGGCGCATGTGCATGCTGGAGGCACCCTTGGCCGGGCCTGGCTGCTGTGTGCCGGCCCTGCGGCCCTGCACGGAGCAGCTGGGCCCGGCGTGGGTCTTCATCCGTGCTGCGGGGTGGGCCGGGCGCCCCGCGGCGCCGGTCCATGCTGGGATTGCGAGGAAATCTGCAGGGCACCGAGCAGCGAACCGTCGCCTGTCGCCTGAGCCCATGCCGTGCGGGCGCGCAGTGACCCTCTGCTCGTCGCCTGACGAAGCAGCGGCTCACCTGGCGGCCGGCAGGAGAGCCTTCGAAGTGCTGCTTGTAGAGGTGTGCGGCCCTACCACGCTGCACCCGGCTGCACGGGCCCCGCTGCCTGCCCCGGGGTTGCCCCGTGCTCTGCGGCAGGCTCGACAGCCACCGGGCAGCGGCACGGGTGCTGTGGGACGGGATTTGACGCCATTCGGGGCCCACATGACAGCCTTGCCTGCCGAGGCCGCCTGCCCCCGGAGCCGCCTGGAGGCGCGGCCGGGCTTTTTTCTGTCCGCGTCTGTGCGCGCTGCGGCGGCTGCCGCCCAGCCCCCGCGCGCGGAAGTTCCCGTGCGTGATCAGCCCGCGTGACTAGCGCTGCGCTCCCGGCGGCCCGGCGCGGCGCGCCGTGTCGGCGCGGCGCGGCCGCGCCGCGCGCCGCCGTGGGAGCATGGACAGCAAGGCATCTGCACGTGCGCGGTGTCCCGTCTCGCTGATCGCCGCGCGCGCAGGCCAAGGCGATGGCGCCCGAGTGCGAGGCCGGCGCGCGGCTACGCGCGGCGGCGGCCGCGCTGCCGCTGGTGCTGATGGTCGACAAGGACAGCCCGTACCGGGACGTGATGCGCGGCATTGAGCTGGGCGCGGCCGACGTGCTGGAAAAGCCGCTGTCGTCGCTCAAGCTGCGGAACATCTGGCAGCACGTGGTGCGCAAGGTGCGGAGCAGCGCGTACGTGATTGCCGGCGGCCGGCGTCTAGTCAGCATATTCTCGCTGATGCACCCTCTCTCTCGGCGGCACGCCTGTCTGGGCGCGCGTCCTTTGCAGTCCAGGCCAGCGGATACGCCGGTCTGGACCCGTGCGCTGACTGTGTGCGGCGCGACCTGCAGCGGATGGGCGGCGGGGACGCGTTTGCGGCACCGGCGGTCAAGCCCGAGGTAAAGGCCGTCGAGTTGCTCAAGGTGAGCAGGCCCTTGCTGCGCTGCTGCCGCGGCACACGCCCCGGCGCGCGCTGACGCCCCGCATGCCGCGCAGGGCAAGGCCGGCTCGGCGCCCGCCAGCCCGCGCACGCCGTCGCCGGCGGCGTCGCAGCTCACGCACGGCAGCGACCTGACCGCGCTTCCGGCCGGCAAGGGCGACGAGGCGTCGTTCTCAGGCGCGCACGCGTGCGCCGGGCGCGGCCCGCCCGGCTCTGCCGGGCAGCGGGGCGCTGACCCGACCCCGCGCGCGCACAGGCTCCGGAGGGCAGCCCAAGGCGGCGAGGGCCCAGGAGGTGGCGGAGCCCGGCGAGTCTGCCGCCACCGCGGACTCTGCGGCGCCCCGGGGCAAGGCCGCCGCGCCGCCGGCGGAGGCGGTCAAGGTGCCGGCGGGCGGCGCGCAGAAGAAGCTGCGCCGCAGCGCGCGCACCAGCGAGGCCGCGGCCAGCCGGCTGGCCAGCAGCCGCGCCGCCGCCGCGCCGCCGCCGCCGCCCGCCTGGGCGCCCAAGGTGCGCCGCGCGGCGCGGTGTGCTCGCCGGGCCGCTGTGCTGTGTGCGCGCGTGTGGACGGGCGGCGGGGCTGTGGTGCTGGACGGCCTTGCGTGCAAGGGGCGGCGCAGGCACCTGAGACGGGCTCTGCGCGCGCAGCTGTCGCCGGCTGGAGGCTGCGTGTGGGGCACGCCAGCCGTGGGCATGGGCGGCGCGCCCGCCGCGTTCGGCTACCTGCCGGGCAGCGCGGGCGGCTTTGCGCAGGGCGTGTCGCTGGGCTCAATGGACGCGCTGGCCACGCAGCGCTGCGGCAGCTTGGTGAGCGCGCCCGCCCGGCGCGTATGCGCACTGGAGAGGGGGGTTCTTGAGCGTTCTGGGTGTGTGCTGCTCAGTGCGGGCGGCGCAGCTGAAGTTGCCCCTGTCTCGGGCGCGAGGGCGCCGCCTGCCGGCGCCTGGCCGGCGCAGGCGTGCCTGCTCGCCGAGCGCGCGCGCCCGCGGCGCAGGTGTCCAACGCGAGCACACTGGACTGCGGCCTGGAGCGCAGCAGCTTTGACAGCAGCTTCAGCAGCTTCTCGCCGCTGGACCTGGGCAGCCTGGACGCCGAGCTGGGCTGCGGCGACTTCCCGCTCGATGACGCGCTGCTGCCCGCCGACGACCCGCTGTTCTGCTTCGGCGCCGGCTTGGGCGGCGCCGGCTGCGCGCCGCCCTCGCCGCCGGCCTGCGCGCCCATGCCCAGCGTGTGCGCGCCCATCGGCCTCAAGCTGTGCAAGTCGGCGTCGCTGCTGGACCTGATCAACGCGCAGCTGGGCGCCGGCGGCGCGTGAGCCGCGCCGCGCGCGCGGGCGAGGGGCGCGCCACCCGGCGCCTGGCGGGCGTTTCCGCAAATGTGCGGCGCGGGCGCGGGAACGGCGGCCCTGCCGAGGCCATCGGGCGGACGGCGGCAGGGCAGTGAGCGGCCGCGAGGCCAGAGTGTGTTGGGCGGCGGGCGAGGGCGGGCGGCGTTGCTGCGCCGGCTTGGCGTGCTCCTCATTTTTGCGTTGGCCCATGCCAACTCCTGCAGGACAGCTGCCAGCTGAGCCTGCGTGCCATTCATTACTCCGTAGTTGTGCCGCTGCGGGCTGCCTGCAGCCGCTGCGAGCCGAGGCGCCGCGTGGGCGCGCGACACCGCGGGGCGCGGGGGCAGAGCTTGCTCCGGGGCCCCCCGTCGCGCCGCCCGCGCTTGAAATGCCTTATTTTTGCTGCGCCCCGCCCGCCGCATAGGGCGCGCTGGGGGCAGGCTGCCCTTTGTTCAGGGGCCCCACTTGCAGCATCGCCCCTCCGCTGCGCATCTGCAAGCGGCTCGCGCGGCCCGGGGTCTGGCGTGCTGCTTGTGTCAACGGGCGGGTTCCGGGCCGCGCGCGTGCCGCGCGCGCCGGCCTGCCTGCGCCTGGTGTGTCAGGCGGGCCGCGCGGCAGGGCGCGCGGCCTCTGGCGTCCCGGGCGAGGCAGAGGGGCCGGGGCACTGAGAAGCGCGGCGCGCATGCGCCGCGCTGGAGTTCAAGGGGCTCGTTAGCATCAGCGTTTGTGCGGCCGCCCAAGGCATGCTTGGGTCGCAGCGCCGCCATGCATTTTTCGGCCGGCCGGCATGTCCGGCCGGTCCACCTCATGCGGCCGGAGGCCCGCATTATTTTTTGGGGTTCCCTTTGCTGGCTGCGCACCGCACGCGCGGCCCAGCAAGCGCGGGCGGCCGAGGGGGCACGGTCGCGCCCGGGCGTGGCCGGGCAGCACTGGCTGTCCAGTGGCCGCCAGCTGAGTTAGGAGGTTCGGCCTGTCACGTGATCACCCTGCGGCCCAGTTGGGCCGCATGCTGGGCTGCATGGCCCGAATTCGCGCCCGGTTGGGCCTCGATGCGCGGCGCTGGAGAGGTGGACTGCCAAGACGCTGGAGAACACCCGCCTCGCTCTTGCGGCGGGGCGGCATTGTTGGCGCTCGCGCGAGGGTGGAGCCGAGCGCCTTGTTTTCGTCCATCTGCTGCGAGCGGAGGGGCCTCGCCCCAGGCTGGGGGTGGCTCAGGGGCGGGCGCGGCATAGTGTTGGTGAACAGCAGCTGCCGCACACCTTTTTCCGCAGCTGCGTTGCTCTGCTGCATGCATCGAGGGACTAGCCGGGACTGAGAAGACAAAGCGAGCGCAAACCAAAACCGTGAGGGGTTGCAAGCAGATGCAAGAGGCAGTAGGCGCGCACCGTTTTGCGGCTGGTTTGAATCTAAGGCGTGCCAGGGCTTGGTCCTTGGAGGGTGTGGTGCCCCAGTAGACCTGGCCAGGTGATAAAGGCGCGCTGCTCGCGCGCACGCGTAGGGAGGCCTGCAGCAGCGTCTGCGGCGCTCGCAGAGGCATCCCAGCTGCGCGGCGCAGCAGGGTGCGCGTCAAAAGGGTGGGGGGCAGCCTGCGCGGCGGAGCGCGGTGGTCGCTGCGCGCGCCGAGGGGCCCCACGCGCCGTGCCCGAGGTCGTGAGGCGGGGCTGCAGCCTGCGCGCTGCAGCCCAGTTTTTGGGGGCACGCCGTCCCTTGCGGCCAGTTCTGTGTGCTGGATGCGTGTGCTGTGCTCAGCAGGTGCAGTAGGCTAGGTGCGCGTCGGGTAGCGGGGGGTAGAGAGTATTGCAGGCCCTTGCTGCCCTGGGGCCGGGGCCGAGCCTGTGCCGCGCCGCTGCGGCGAGCGTCGGGGCGCCGCAGCGCGCGGGTGCATCTCCAGCCCAGTGTGGTCTCCGTGACCGAGAGAGTTACCCTAACAAGGGGATATGTGTGTGCTGTGACGAGTGGTGTGCTGTGCGCTGTGCGAACGGGTCTGTACGGCGTGCTTGTGTCTCTGTTGTGTCGCGCCCGGTGTGTAAAAGCTCTGTTGCTGCACCTGGCTGCAATCAAGCAGGAGGATGTGCAGTGCCTCCTCCTCAGATGGCCGGAGACCATCTGGGATTCCATCCTTGGGGGAGTACTAACGAGCAAAGCTGCAGTGCAGAGCGAGGGTTCACCCAAAAAATGCAGGGTCGATCTGATTGCCAAGATAAGCCTGCAGCGCAGTCCCGTGAAAATCAGCGCCCACTCAAAACGACTACCACTCTCGCAACGTCGCTCTGCACACTGTGCGCGCGCCTGGAGCGCAGCCATGAACGCAGCCCTGCAGCGCTGCGCCAATGCGCCGGGCCAGTGCGCACCGCTGCAGCTGCGAGCAGGGTGCCCCGCGGCCCTGCCCGCACATGCGGGCCCGTGCTTCTTGGGCCGTGTGCTCGTGCAGGGCCCGGTGTGCTTGCGAGGCGTGCAGCGGGTTGCCGCGGCGGAGACCAGCACGAGCAGCCTGCTCAGCGGCGTGCCGCTCGACCGCGGCGTCACCGTGTCTAGCGAGCCAGCGGCAGCGGGGGCGGGCCTGGACGGCGTGCCTCTGGAGTCGGAGGTGCGGGCGGCGCCGGTGCTCGGCGGCCCCGCCAGGCCGCGCGGGCGCCTGCGGGCCGCGGCGGCGCCCTGTCCGCTGCAGCGCTGAGAGTGCGGGGCCTGGCGCGGCAGGCCGGGCAGGACTACAGCAAGCTCAAGAGCCTGCTGGCAGCCCAGGACTTCCAGGCGGCGGACGACGAGACGCGGGACCTGCTCATCCGCCTGGCCGGGCCTGAGGCCGTGAAGCGCAAGTGGGTGTACTTCACGGAGGCGCGCCCTCCGCGCGGCGTGCGGGGCGGCGCCGGCCTCCCGGCGGGAGCCGCCGGCCCGCTCACGCAGGTCGGGGGGCGCGCGCAGGTCAAGTTCATCCCCGCGGCCGACCTGCAGACGCTCGACCGCCTGTGGCGCGCGGCCAGCGGCAACAAGTTCGGCTACAGTGTGCAGAAGGAGCTCTGGGTGCAGAACCGGCGGTACTGGGAGAAGTTCTTCAAGGCGATCGACTGGGTGCAGGGCGAGCACAACATTTACCGCAAGTGGCCCGCCGGCTTCACCTACTCGCTCGCGGCCGCGCGCGGCCACCTGCCGCTGACCAACGCGCTGCGCGGCACCCAGCTGTTCAAGGCCATCATGGAGCACCCGGCCTTCGAGCGCCCGCAGAGCGAGACGCGGCCCGACTGGCTCAAGTGACGGCCGCGCTGGCCGCCGCGCGCGGCCGCCCTGCGTGCCGCTGCGCCGGCCGCACGGGGCAGCGGGTGCCCGCCGTGCTGCTGCGCGGGCCGCGCCAGGCCGCGGGCGCGCTGCGAGCATGCATGCCGTGCTCAGAAACGCGCAGGCTGGTCGCGGTCTGTCCCTGGCCAGCGGCGTGAAGCGCGGGGGGTCCTGTCCGGCCTTGCACGGGCCAAACGCATGCTGAGGCGTGAGGCCTGATGAGGCCTGTTTGCCTGCGAGCGAGAGCAGTGGCTGGCTCTGTGTGCGTGTGTGAGCCCAGCGTCAACGCATGGGTTGCCGTTGTAGAAATGCGCATGGGGTGAGCGCCCTCATGCGTTGCTAAGGGTGTGTCTGCGCAGCAGGCAGAGAGACAGACAGCGCAGCCGCACCGATGCGCCTGCAACCATGTTGGCATGCACGCTCAGCCTGTGCTGGGGTCACAATTACAACAGGCGCGCAGTGTCCAAAAGCAGAAATTGACAGTGGCAAGCTGCCTCTAAGTGTTGAGTACCGGGCACGGCCTGTGAGCACCAGTCTAGCCCGCTCACGAGCGTGGGCAGGATATCCGAGCAACCCGACCGCCTTTCAGAAAGCACATGCCACCCCCAAGCAGCAGACAGCCGCCAGCCCAGGACCCGAACAGGAAGGACAGACCCTAAAGGTGACGCGCTCGGGACCTAGTGAGCGCCCTTGCCGCCGGAGTGCCGCGCGGCGCTGCGCCCGGCCGAGGCCGCGCGCGGCGCGCTGCCGGACGCGCCCGACGAGGGCTTGGGCGCGCCGGGCGCGGGCGCGTCCGGCCGCCGCTCGGCGCGCGCCAGCGGCACCCACTCCACGCTGCCGTGCTCGATCTGCTGGAACAGCGGGCGCAGCTCCGGGAAGAAGCTGAGCAGCAGGATGCGCAGCACGCCGTAGCCCAGCTGCTGCACGAACGTCGGCGACTGCATCATCTCGAACAGGTCCGTCATGCCGCTGCGCGCGCCCGGCGCGGCCCCGCCCGGTCAGCCGCGCCCCGCGCTGGGGGCGCCGCGCGAGCCGCGCTGGCATGCAAGACATGGGGGCGCGGGCGCAGCGGTGGCGCGCCTGGCGTAGGCCTGCCGGCCGAGCACGCGCACGAGCGCGGGCGGCACGCGCGCGAACAGCAGCTCCCAGACCGCCTCGCGCACCTCCTCCTCGTCCAGCGGCCGCGGCGCGTCCTGCGCCATGAAGCGCTCGGCCGTAATCGCGCGCCGCGGCGGCGGCAGCTTCTCGCCCTGCGCGCTCGCACCCGCCCCGCTCAGCGCCCTGCCAGCGCCCGCCGGCCCCCTGTGCGGCCCGGCCCGGAGGCGCGCAAGCCCGGCAGCGAGCGTCGGCGGCCGCCACAGCCTTGGTGCGAGCTCTCGAAAGACACACGCGCGGCTCCAGCAGGCAGCTGCGCGCGGGGCGCCGCAGCGTCGCGGGTGTGGTCCGCTGGCGTGCGGGCCGGGCGCGGGCAGGCGCGCACGGGCAGCTGGTGCTCCGGCAGCGTCTGGAACCAGGCGCCGCCAGGCCAGAGCTGCTGCTGCAGCAGGTGCAGCGCGCGCGCGAGCGTGTGCTCCTGGCGCAGCCGCCGCAGGTTGGACAGCAGCCACTCGTCGATCGCGCCGCCCGCCACCAGCGACAGCACTTGCCGCGCGACCACCACCATCTGCGCGCCAGCGCGCCCGCGTTACGCGACGCGCGTGGCTCTGCATCCCAGAGAGATAGGGTATGCTTAGGGCCGCGTGCCTGGCGCCGGAAGAAGCCGCGCGACTGCAGCTCGAACAGCACGTCCACGAGCGTGTACAGCGGCATGCTGATGCCGACCGCGTCGTCCCAGTCCACCGCGTCCGCGGCCTCCTCCGCCGCCTGCGCCGCCGGCCGCGCGAGCGGCGCGCATGAGCGGCCGCCGCAGGCCGCCCGGCCGGGCCCCCTACAGGAGCGGGGACGGCACGCCGCATGCTCCTGCTCGCAAGGCGCCTGGGCCTGTGAGGACACGGGCGCGCGGAGCTGCGCTGCCGCCCCCGCGCGGGCGCACATGGGCCAGGGACAGGCGGGCAGCGGGCGGGGCGGTGTGCGAGCACACGCGCCGCTTCGCGCAAGCGGGAAAAAGCGCGCGGGCGCCTGCCACAGGGGGCCGGGCAGGTCCGCGCCCGTGCGGGGTCGGGCGCGCGCAGCGAGGCCGCGCCGACCGCGCCGATGGTGGCGGCCACGACGCCGGGCGCCGGCGGCTGCACGATGCCGCCAAAGCTGATGTGCCCCGAGTCGCCTCCCGGGAGCAGGCGGTCTGGCGCGGCCGACGGCGACACCACCTCCTCCTCGTCCAGCGCGCCGGCGGCCCGCACGCCGGCCGGCGGCGGCGGTGCCGGCGGCGGCGGCGCGCCGGCAGTGTGCGGCGCCCGTGCAGACGCGGCGTCGGGGGGCGTGGCTTGCGCGTCCGGGCTGGCGCCGTCAGACGCCTGCGAGCCAGCCATGCCCAGGCCCTTGGCGCGCAAACCTGTGCTGACAGGTGCGAGCACGCACAGGCGACAGCAACAGCGCGCAGCCCCGCGCCAGCAAGGCAGGGAGGCGCGCGCCTGCCGTGGCGGCCCGCCGCGCGCGCTGCCTCCCAACGCGGGCGTAGCCGAAGCGCCGCGCTCCTCTCCCGCGCCGCTCGCCGATAGCGGCGTGTCGCTGCTGGCCTGCCCGGGGCTGGGCCCGTCACTGCGCCGCACGCGCACACGGCGTCGCCGCCCGCACCGAGCTGCGGCCGCCACAGGCGCCAGGACAAGCAGGTTTTGCGTCCCTCCGCCCGAAAAAATTGGCGTACCTGGCTGCATCGCTGCTGGCGCCCAACGAGTGCTGAGCGGCCTCGCCGAGCGGGGGCCCCCGGCGCGCCACCATGCCCAGCTGCGTTGCAGCAGCGGCCTCCCGTGGCAGCAATGGGACGTCCTGCGCGTGCCCGGACGCTCACTGCGAGCTAGCCTCCCGCCCCGTAGGCATCACGCACACACAGGAAGGCATCGCGCGCATGCATGCATCTCAGGTGCGCGGTCTGCTCAGCTCTCACTGGATGCTGCTTCCAAAAGCGTATAGCATGATGTTAGGCAGGAGCTGAGCAGCAGGTCAAGCGCACCCGGCTGCTGTTAAACGCAGCGTGTGCGCCGGCGTGCGCGGCGTGCATGCGCGGCGCGCCGCCAGCCGCGCGCGCCTGCGCGGCTGCCGCCGGGGATGCGTGCACAGGCGCGCGCCCGCTGGCCGTGGGCGTCGCCATGGCCCCCCGCTGCAGCGCCTGCCAGGCGCGGCGGCACGCGTGGGGCAGTATGGTGGGTGGCCAAGCGTGGTGAGATGCTGATAAGCTTGGCCCAAGACCGTCAGGCAAAACACGGTCCCTCGGGCATAAGCGTCTATGAGCGGCCGGGAGAAGGACTCTGTGAGCAGGCCCACACTGGCGTAGCAGCAAGGGCGTGCTTAGCGCAGCAACGGGCACACCGCAGCACTCGGCAGGCCGCGCGTGCCCCGCCCGCGCCGCACCTGCAGGGGCACGTCCTGCGCGGCAGACTGCTCGGCGCGGCCCTCGGCGCGCGCCTGGCCGACCGCGGCGCGCAGGGACGCCATGTCCTGCTGCGCCGGCGCCGCGCGCGTCAGCCCCCCCGCGCTCGCCCTGGCCGTGCTGACAACGCGCTACTCGATTGTCACTAGAGGGCTTGTCAGCACAAACTTTACCGCCCAACACCGGTAGCCACTGACATGCAGCGCGGGCCCGCGGCAGGCAGGGCGCCACCCCCGCCGCGCCGCACCCGCGAGGACGAGCGCGAGCCGCGCTTCAGCAGCGGCGCCTCGCTCTCAATGGCCAGGCCGCGCTGCAGCGCCGCAAGCGACCTCCTGCGCTTGGTGTCGATCTCCTCCACCATGTCGCCGACCGCGCGCCGCACCTGCGCGCCGCCCGGCGGCCGCCGCGCTCGCCACTTCCGGCGCGCGGGCCGGCGGGGCGCCGCCCGGGCTTCTCGGCATGCCCCAGACCCAGCACAAATGCCTTGAGCTCGTCCTGGGTGCGGACGCCGCAGGCGCGGGCGCTCGGCGTGCACTCCGAGCGCGCTCGGCAGCGGGCCGCTGCGCGCGAGCGCCTGCGGGCGTATACATTAACCCCACAGCCACAACAACAACAACAAGTAAGCGCCGCGCGCACCGAGCTGTTGGCGCCGCGGATGGAGGCGGAGACGCTGCTGAGGAAGCTGCTCTCGCACTCCATGCCGTACACCTCGCTCCACGCGCTCAGGAACTCCCACACCTCCTTCTCGCCTGCGCGCGGCGCCGGCCACACGATAAGGCTGTAGCTTCAGACATGCAGCGCAGCCCGCCGGCAGGGCGCCTACGGCCAGGGCGGCTCGCCCGGTATGCAGGCACGTGCGCCCCTGCTTGCACAGGCAGGGCGCCTCCGCCCCGCATCAGGGCTGGGTCACGGCGTGCGCGGCGCGCGCGCGCGGGGCGCGCACAGGCGAGCTGCGCGTCGGCCAGCACGGCGCCCAGGTACGCGTCCAGCTGCCGCCGGCGCTCCTCCACGAACTCGCCGCTCTGGTTGTGCGGGAAGATGCGCTTGGCCGGCAGGCGCAGGCGGTACGCGGGCACGCCGCGCAGCGCGCGGTGCAGCGCCTCGAAGTTGCGGAAGCGCCGCGACACGGTCCACTCGGCGTCCGCGTCCGCCACACGCACCTGCGCGCCGCGCGCCGCGCCTGCAGGCGCCCCGCCGCGGGCGCGCCGCCGAGAGGCGAGCGCGGCGCCGGGCAGGCAGGCAGACGACCGCAGGAAGTGGGCGCTCGACATCAGGCCGCGCCAATCGCCGGGTCACGGGCGGAGGTCGCAAGTCACACGGGGCTGGGGCGCCGCCCCAAACCGGGAGGAACCTCCATCAGGCAGGCAGCAGAGGGCGGCGCGCCTTGTACACCACCACATCCTTGCTGCCCTCGCTGTTCAGCTCGGCGGCCACCACCTGCGCGCGGCGGCAGCGACGGCCCGCCTCAGCGCTAGCAGCGGCAGGGCCGCTGACTGCACACACGGAGGCCCCGCCCGCCGGCCTGCCGTACACCGCCGCGCCGCGCGTGCCCGCGCGCACTGCACGCGCGCAGGGGCGCTGCGCCAGGCAGCCCGGGCACGGGTGGCGCGGGCGGGGGCGCGCGCCTTGGCCAGCGGCCGCCCCGAAAAGCCGCGCCGCCGCCGCGCGTCGCCGTCCAGGGCGTCCAGGCTGCTGGCCAGGCTGCCGCGGCTGCCCGGCAGCGCGGCCGCGTCGCTCGGCACCGACGGCAGCGCGCTCACGGCCTCGCGCGGGCTGGGTATGGCCGCTTGTGCGCCGCCGCCGTGCGCCTCGGCGCCGGCGGCCCTGTCGAGCGCGCGCGGGCGCAGCGCGCTGCGCGGCAGCGGCCCGGGGCTGGGCGGCGCGCTGCCGTCATCGGAGCGCCGCGCGGCAGCGCGCGCGCCGCGCCCGGACCCCACCTGCCGCCCGAGCGCGGGGCGTAAGCGGGGCAACGCCGACGGGCGGCGAGGTGCATGCGCGCTTCAGGGGGAGGATGCCCGCAGAAGCCCTGACGGCATGCGGGGCCCCGCACGGCGGCGCTGACCCGGCAGCGGCGGCCTCCTGAGTCGCTGCGGCGCAGCGCGGCACGCGGCGCGGCTTGCAGCCAGGCTGCAGACTGCGGCAGCCCAGGGGGCAGCACGCCGGCGCGCGCCGCGCCAGGGTCACTGCCGGCCGCGCACACCTCCTCCCAGCCGTCGGACCCGTCTGAGCCGTCGCGCGCGCCCGCGAGGCTGCCGCGGCTGGCGTGCCCTGTCAGGCGCGTGAACGGGCTCGGCGGCGGCGACTGCTCCTGCGCGGGCGCCCCCGCAACGGTCACTGCGGCCTGCAGCGCCTCCAGTGCCGCGCGCTCCGCCAGGCGCTGGGTGGGACAGGGGACAGGCGCGCCACCGCTCACCGCATGCAGGCACTGAGCAGAGCAGGCACTGAGCAGAGGCACTGAGGCACTGAGCAGAGCGGAGCACAGCAGTGGTCCGGCGCAGGTCAGCAGCAGGCGCTGCACCAACAGCGGCTGGGCGCAGGCAGGCGCCTGCACCGGCGGCGCGTCGTCGGGCGGGTGCGGCTGCGGCCGGGGCGGGCCGGCGGCGCCGCCGAGCACGCGCGCCTTCTGCAGGTGCGTCGCGCTGCGCGCCTGGCTGGCGCCGCTGTCCTCCAGCGCGGCGCTCTGGGCCGCGCGCTGCTCAAACTCGTACCGGCCCTACCGCGCCGAGCGCAGATCGGCGCAGGGCGCCGCTGGGCGGGCGAGGTGCCGCCCTCCATGTCCCAACAGACGCCCCGGCAGTACGTGCACCGCAGCCGACGATGCTCGGGTGCCGCACCAGGTGCTCACACATGAAGCTGATCCCGTGCAGCATGTTAAAACACATTGCACAGGCAGATCAAACACAAGGGGTCAGGGACCGGGGAGCCGCCGCGCGCCCGGCTGAGCGTGTCGCCGCCGGTCGCGCTGGCCGCCACGGCCACCTCCTCCGGCTCCAGCGGCTTGCGCGCCGCGTCCTCGCGCAGCGTGCTCAGCAGCAGCTGCGGCCCGCCCGTGCGCCGCCTGTCAGAGCCGCGTGCACAAATGCGTGCACCCCGCGCCCCTAGGACGCTGCCGGGGGCCTGCCCCGCTGCGGCCGCGGGCATTAAGGGTGCCTGCGGGCGCTGCAGGACGTCCTGCGGCCGGCGCCAGCGCGCATGGCGGCGGGCGCGCGCCAGCGGACGCGCGCCCGGACGGCGGAGGTCAGGGTAGGGCGCGCACCCGGTTGAGCGAGTACGGGTTGAAGAACAGGATGGCCGAGCGCAGCGCGCAGGAGCACAGCAGCTCGCGCGCGACGCTACGGATCAGGGGCTTGGCGTGGTCGTGCCGCTCCAGCAGGAACGCGACCAGGCCCTCGGAGATGTGCCGCAGCACCTGCGCGCGCCGTGCGCCCGTGACGCCCCCACGCACTGCGGACCGGCGGGAGGCCCTGCCGCAGGCGGCGCGCGGCGGCGTGAGGGATGCCGTGCTCTCTGCAATAGCGCCGCATGCTACTGGGGCAGCGGCAGGGCGCGCCCTGGTTCGCCCCCCAATCAGGGCGGCGGGACGCACCCTGTAGTGGCCGAGCAGGGAGGAGGGGTCGGCGGAGGGCGGGAAGAGCGCCGGGTGCAGGTTGCCCTCGGTGCGCATCTCCGCCTGCAGCGCGCGCTCGCGCGCCGCCAGCGGCATCGCGCGCCAGGAGTCCAGGTCGCCCTGCGCGCGCCGCGGCCGGCGCACTCCCCAACGTGCCGGCGCGGGGTGCAGCTCTGCCTTGGGGCGGCCGAACCGTCGAAGCCACCAGTGGGCCGTGCCGCCGCGCGGCACGAGCAAGGTCTGATGTAATTGCATGCGTCGCCGCAGCTGTGCTGCCAGCCGGGTCGGCACTGCACGCCGCTGGCGCGTGGCGGGGCGGGGTGCGGGGCGGCGGGGTGAGCCTGCCAAAAGGCGGGCGGCGCCGGGGCGGCGCGCCTGCGCGATGCTCTCGCGCGTGTCCCGGTACAGCTCCACCTGCTCCATCAGCAGGTCGCTCACATCCCTACGCGCGCGCGGCCTGCCCCTCGGCCAGGGTTAGGGTTAGGGCCGGCTCCGCCTGGGCCGCCGAGGGCGCGGCCACGGCCAGCCCCGTGCGCGTCTCTCTCCGCCTGGGCAGGCGGGCGGCCCGCCTTCAGACGGTGCGGCGCGGCCGCGCCGGCGCCGGGCGGGCGGGCGCGGGGGCGCACTCGAGCAGCATCTGGCGCAGGTTGACGCAGCGGTGCGCGCGCGCGGCGAGGACGCCGAACGCGGTGTTCATCAGCCGGCGCAGCTCGCGCGGGAAGTCGCGGTCGGGCGTCAGCAGCGCGTACCACGCGTCGTACACAAACTGCGCGCGCGGCGCCGGGCGCGCTCGGTCGCGGCGCTCTCGGTGACGGCGCGCGGCCGCCTGCTCCGCCGGTGCGGCGTCCCGCAGGGCGCGCTCTAGGGCGCCAGCCCCGTGCGCCCGGCCACGCAGAGCAGGCCGCCCTGCTGGTCCCCGCCGCTGCTCTGCCTCTGTGTCTGTAACGGCGGGCGCGGGCGCGGGCGCGGGGGCGCGGGCGCCGGGGCCGCGCCTCCTGCACGATGCTGCCGCACAGCGTCTCCCAGGCGCGTTCGACGACGGGCGAGCCGACCTGCTGGCGCCACCAGGTGTCCGGCTTGCCGGACGGCGCCAGCGGCGCGGGCAGCGGCTGCCGCCCGCCGCCCCGGCCTCGCCGCCGGCGCTGCTCGGCGCCGCTGTCCGCCCGGACGCGCTCCTCCACGCGCAGCGACAGCCAGCGCACGCCGACCACCGCGGCGCCGGCCAGCGGCAGGTTGAGCCACAGCGAGGCGCTCGCGTCTGCGTGCGCGCGCGGGGGGGTGGGCGGGGCCTCAGGGCGCGCGGCGTTGGGGCAGGGGCGCGACGCGCCCGCCCGCCCGCCCTGGCGCGTGTGCTTTGCAGCGGGGAGTGGCACGCGTGCTGACACGAGTGAACAGGAGGAGCACTGCGTCCGATCGTGCTTGCAGGCGCCCGCTCTGCATCAGCCCCTCAGCGCACAGGGGGTAGAATGGCGCTGTTCCGGGACGCTGCGCAGCGGGAGGCGCGTACGCGTGAGCACCCAGGCGAGGATGAAGCTGTAGAAGGCGAGCTTGGCGACGGCGTTGACAGAGCGCTCCCAAACATGGTTGACGCCCAGGGGCTGGTGGCCCACATCGGCCATGGCCAGCCCCCCGCCAGCAGCGGCGCCCTAGCTGGAGGGCATTGATTGATGCCGCAGGCAGAGCAGACTCAAGGTACGCCGAGCTATGTTCTTGCAGACACACGCGTACCGCACAGCCCACACTGGCACTCAAGTGCTCTCCCTCCTTGCGCGCACTCGTCTCCTCCCATCCCTCCCAGCTTGTTTGCTCTGCCCTGTTGCTAGGGTGTAGGACAGTTGCTGCTGGCTGGCTTGCGGCTGGCAAGGATGCACTTTCGTTATCTTGGGCTTAAGGCGGAGGGCCAGGTAGGCGGAGGAAAGTGCTCCAGATGACTTGGCACGCTTTGCTGCACAAAGCTCGCCCAATTGGTGTCTTTGCTCGGTCTGCATGCATATCTGCCTGTCATGGAAAGAGCTTGCACGCACACACCTGGCACGCAAGAATATTACACACTCGCTTCAAAACTGGTATGCCTGTCATAAGCGATAAACGCACATGGCAGGAAGCAACGTGAGCCCACAGGCCAGAGACAGAGGCCAGCGCATGCACAGACACGCTGCACTCCCGCGCTTAGCAGGCGCTAAGCGCCGTCGCCGTCGCGGCTCGTTATCCTGAGCGCTCCTCCGACTCACTTTGATGGCGGGAGAGTCGCGCCAGGAGCGGTGCCCTCGTGCAGGCGGTCCGGAATGGGCTGCACCTCAGCTGAAGCATCCCGACCTGTCCCGACCCCCAGGCTCAGCGCCTGACGCCGGTCGAGCCAGGGCCTGCCAGCGTGGGCGCTCACCGTCGCGGCCTTTGGTCTTTGGGTCTTCAACGCCCTTGATGTTGACGCCGCCAAGCCCCTCCGCCACGGCCGGTGCTGCGCCCTTCCCGGTGGCCTGCGCACGCCGGAACAGGGTGGTGACTGCGTGCACAGAGGGCAGTGCCCGGCCGTCCCACACTGCGCACCTCAATCTCCCCGTCCTTGTTGAAAGTGGCCTCCATGGTCGAAGCAGAGCGTGAGCCAAGGGCGCCGGCCTGTCAGAGTGAGCTTTGGGAAGCAGCCAAAGGACGGCATGCATGGCCATGGGGTTGTCCACCAGCCCTGCTGAGGTGGCATGCCTTGAGCACTCCACTAAAAGCAAGTCTGTTCTGCGAGCTGCAGCCGGCCGATGGGGTGCGGCTTGGTGCGGGGAGGCAGCAACAGGGGCGCCGCGGTGATGCACCTGCATGCCAATCAGCTCAGCAAGCGACGCTGCTCCACAGGCTGGCCAACTACTGCAGGACTGCTCAGTTGACCAGCCAGTAACAACGGGGCGCGCTGTATGGCCAGTGTGCCCTCACAGTGGTATGTAGCGAAACTAGACTCGGGTGCTGCCGCTGCACCTGCCGCCTGCGGCGGGCATGGCGAGCAGCGATGAAGCCGTCGGCAGTGACCGGCCGGCGTGGGGCGCGCTGCCTGCAGAGCAGACGCCCCAGCATGCTAGCACCGCTCCAGGGCCCGCCCATGCAGGCAGCCACGACGCAGGCAGGGCATGGGGCCAGCCGCCTCTGGGCCCCGGCTTTGCGCCTGCCATGCTGCCGCCGGAGTACTTCGTGCAGCAGCAGGCCTTGCACGCCGCGTGGTGGAGCGGGCTGCACGGAGGGCCGCCGCCGCCGCCGCCGTTCTTGCCCGGGCCCCCGCTGCCCTTCCTGCCTGGCGCGCCGGGCGCCGGCGGCGCGCCGTTTGGCGCGGCGCCGCCGGGCGCGCCGCACCTGCCGCCGTGGGCGCCTGCGTGCCCGCCCGCGCCCGGCAGCCCCCCGGCCCAGCTGCAGGCACGGGACGCTACGGGCTCAGATGGCACGGAGGGCACGGAGCCGTTACCCGCCCTGCCGCAGCCTGGGCGCGTGCCAGGCGCGGCGCGGGCCCTGGCGCCGGGCGCAACGCGCGGGAGCTGGCCCGCGCCGGACCCGCTGGGGACCTCGGGCGAGGACGACCGCGGGCGCTCGGATGCCGGCCGGGCCTGGGGGCACGCACACGGCGCCGGCCGGGCGCGGCGGGGCGAGCGCGGGCTGCATGCGCCCCTGCCGCAGCAGCCGAATGGGGGCGTGCCGAGCGGCTGGGCGCCACCGCAGCGGGCCGCTCCTGCCCGGGTGCATGCTCGCCTCGGCCGCCCTCCCTCCCGCAGCTCTCAAGAGAGCCTGGAATGCGGCAGCGCGGCTGCACAGAGCATACGAATAAACCTTGCCGAAGCTGCACAGCGCAACATCAGTACAGAAAGAGATCTAGCTGCGCCGGCCATGAGCCTGCTGACAGAGACATGAGCCCATGCGCTGGCAGCCACACAAGCCAGTCCACTGTCAAACAGTGCTGAGTGCTGAATGCCCAGGGCATGCACACCCAGCCGCAGGCAGAGTGTGGCGTGCCCACCCCGCTCGGCTGCCTGCCCAGCGCATGCTCCGACCACGGGACCGTGCTCTGACGGGGCGCCGCATGTGCTGCACATGCAGCCCGCGCGGCGCGCGCGGCCTGCCGGCGGCGGCCCCGACAGCGCGGCGCCGCTGCCATGCGCATGCTTCACGGCGCATGGGCTGCGCTGGGCGCCCGGCGAGCCCATCGCGGGCTTCTATCGCGCGCTGCGGGTGCGCCTTACCCTATACACTGATATGGGTGCCGACAGGCGTGGTAGAGCCCGCGCGCCGCCGCAGCTGCCGTGCAGGGGTCGCTTGCGGGGGGTGTCGGGGGCGGGCGCGCTCGGCGGCTGCCGCTGTGCCGGCATGCGGCTGCTCGGGCGGGGCAGCAGGCCGGGTGCCTGACCGCAGGCGGCGCCTGCTGCGGCCGCCCCGCCGCATTGTGCCCAGCCCGCACGGCCCCACAAAAGAGTCGCACTGCCCACCAGAGGCGCACCCGCACCTGTGAGAGGCGGCGTGGCTGACGGTCGGGCAAACTCAGGGTGTATGGCAACCCAACCCTACCTTATGCTGTCGGCCAGGCAGACTTCCCGGAGCTGCCGGAGGCGCTGCTGGCGGCCCTGGGCGCGGCGCTGGCCGCCGCGGGGCGCCTGGGCGGCCGCGCTGCGGCCGTCGACGCCGCGCTCGGCGCCGACGCTGACTGCGGCGCGTGCGCGCCCTGCCCGCCGACCTCCGCCGCGTGCCGGCCTGCACGCCAGCTGGAGCACTGCACGGGGCTCGGGCGTGACGTGCTGCGGGGGGGCTGGTTAGGATGTGCCAGCGGCGTATCCGGGCAACAGGCGCTGGCGCGCCACTTGCGAGGCGACGCCGCAAGCCCTGCGGTGCAGCTCCGGCGCCCCGCCGGCGCATGCCGCGCCTGCGCTGCGCACGAGCCGCTGCGCCGCGGCGGCAGGGAGCCCGTGCCGGCGGAGTGGCTGGAGCAGGCGGCGGCGGACCTGGCGGCCGAGGACGGGCCGCGCGCCGGCCGCGCCTTTGCGCTGGCCTGCCTCGCCCGGCTCCGGGAGGCGCGCGCCCGGCGCCCGACGCAAGCCGCGCCCAGCAAGCTTGCTGTCAACTGAACCCTACCCTAACCTATACCCTATTCTTACCCCGAGCCGCCCCGAGCGCCGCCGCGCGCGCAGGCGTACCTGCGCGGGGAGGCGCTGCCGGCGCCAGGCGCGGGGCTGTGGGCCGCGCGGCGGCGCGCGCCGCCGGCGGAATTGCCGGTCGCGCCGCCGGGCGCGGTGGAGGCGGCACTGCAGGCGGTGCTGGGCGAGCCGCAGCTGGCGGCGCCGGGCGCGCGCGCGGCGCCGCCGCCCGCGCTCGCCGCGCCGCCGCCGCCGCTCGGCGCGCGCTGCGACATGCCTGAGGCGCGCCGCCGCCTGCGCCCGTGCGCCCGCCCGGATCCGCAGCTCACCCCAGTCTGCGCCGCGGCGCAAGACCGTGCGGCCGGCTGCCGCATGCCTGGCGTGCCAAGGTCGGCGGTGCCCCGCCTTTCGGTCGCAGGGCACAGGTCTGTGCACAGCGCAAGCGCTGCATGGCTGCCGCGGCTCAGGCTCCCCCCGGCCAAGCGCGCCCGGGCCGTGCGCGCAGGAGGCCCAAGCCGTGTTTGCCGACGGGCGCCTGCAGCGCCTGCACGCCTCCGCAACGCAGGCGCGGCTGCTTACACCCTGCCGCGCCCCGCATGCCGGCAAGCGCGGCGCCACAAGCCCATGTGTTTGTGTTCACCCGCCCCCTGCCATCTGTCGCCCACAGGCTCTGTGCAGGGCCGCCTGCTCTGCGACCTGCACGGCAGCCTGCAGCGCATAGGCTGTTGGGCATGGCCGCATGCTTGCGCGTGTGGAAATCAGACGTGCGGGCGCGGGCTGCTGCATGCCTGCCCATGCGCGTCAGGGGCACCCGAGCCGGGGCACAGAGCACGCGCGACGCGCAGGCGCTGGGCGCGCTGCTGGCCGACCGGCCCGGCCTGGCGCTGAGCGCGGGCGTCGACTTCGGCCTGCGGCAGCTGGCGCGCCCGCCGCCGCCGCCGCCGCCGCCAGCCGCCGCCGCCGCCGGCCGGCAGGCGCTGGCCGAGGTGGCCGCGCTGGCCGCACCCGGCGGGCTCACTGCGACGCTCGCGCAGCTGTCGTCGCGCGTTCGCGGCGCGGGTGCGCCCGGGTCGCGGCTGGGGCGCGGTGCATGGTCAGCCGCTACGTTCTGTCCGTGCGCTTCGGCCGCTCGCTGCCTCTCGCGGCGCGGGGCTGCGCCTGCGAGCAGCGACGGCGCCGGTGCCGAGGAGCTCGTGATGGCGAGGGCGAGCAGAGCGGCTGGGCACGGGCGCGCGAGCAGGTGCAGGCGCGGCAGCGGCGGGCGCGTGCGTGTGCTTCCGCCACATCACGCTGACCAATTGCGCGCCGCACGACGTGCTCCTGCTGGACGTGCGCGCGCTGCCGGAGCGCCCGCACACGTTCGCGCTATTTGACGATGCGGGCGTGTGCCGCTCTGGCGGCGGCAGCGGCGGTGGCGGCGGCAGCGCTGGGGCGCCGCCGGTCAGCGCCGTGCGCTTGCAGCGCCACGAGCGCTGCACCGTGACGGTCGCCCTGGACTGCTGCGACGGCGCGTACCGCAGGCATGCCACGGCCTCGCGCAGCCGCCGTGCCGGCAGTCATGCCTGCGCTCTGTCCGCAAGTCTGAGCATGAGGCCAAGCCGAGAGCTCAGACCGGCGCCGGCGCCGGTGCAGCGGCACAGCGGCCGGGCAGCAGACCCGCCGCGTCCGGACGCCCCAGTCCTCGCGACCGCGCCCCTGCGCTCCTAAACCGCGCGGCGCGCGCCGCAGCGCGGAGTCGGGCGTGCTGCACACGTGCGTCGTGTTCACGGTGCTGCTTCCGGCCGAGGCGGCGCGCAACCTCGGGCCGGCGCCCCCGCCGCTGAGCTGCCCGCTGCCGAGCGGCGCGTGCGTCGTGGTGCTAGGCGCGCGCGCCCCGCGCCCGCCCCACGCCCAGCGCAACGCATGTCCTCGCCGCGGCTTGACCAAGCGCACCCGAGGAGCTGGCCGTCGCGCTGCCATGAGCGGGCTCCTGCGCATGCTGCCGCGCTGCGCAGCGTGTGCCTGACTGCTCCGAGGCGCACAGGCAGCACGCGCGGGCGCTCGGGCCGCAGAGCACTCTCGCCAGGGGCTGAGGCGCGGCCGTGCGCCGCAGGGCGGCGCGCGTCGGCCGCGCTGGCGCGGCAGGCGGCGCAGGTGACGCGCCTGCTGCGCCTGGATGCGCCGCCCTTCGCGCCTGCGCACCTGCGCGCGCTGTTCGACACGCCGCCGGCCGCCTACTACGGCATTGCACCGCTGCTCGCGCCCATGTTTGCCGCCCGGTGCGCGCGTGCGCCTCGCCGCCCCGGCGCCGCGCATGGCGCCGCCCCCGAGGAGCAGCGCCAGGCGTGTTACATCAGCCCACTGCAGCATGGTTCGAGCTGCGACCGTGCGCCGCGGCGGCAGGGGGCTGCTGGCAGCGCAGTGCTGGTGGCTGCCCGACGCGGGCGAGCAGCAGCCCGGCGACGCGCACGTCCCGGCCGCGCACCAGCAGGCGCGCCCGCCGGCGCGCGCTTTCGCTCCCCTGTCAATGCGCCGCTCGGCGTCGCACGCGGCTCGCCGGCGCGGCCGCTGGCTGCTGCCGACTGGCGGCTGCAGGGCGGCCGCGGGCGCGACCAGCCGCCCACCTGCGCCGCGCGCAGGTGGGCGCCGCGGCGGCGCTGCGCGCGCAGCCGGCCGCGGCCGCGCCAGACGCGGTGCGCCAGCTGCACCGGCTGCTGCTGCTGGAGGAGGCCGCCATGGAGAGTGACATCCGCCGGTGCGCGCGCGCCCCGCGCAGTCCATGCGGGCTGCTCCTCGCTGCCCTGCCCTACCTCTGGCACCCGATTAAGTGCCCCCATGCCGCGCGTCGCATCTAGGGCGCGCCGCGCGCCGACGGTGCATGCGCGCGGGCGGCAGGCACGACATGATCAACGTCAGGGTCGCGTTTGCGGTGTTCGAGGAGGGCGAGCGCGCCGGCCGCTCCTACCAGCTGCACTCGCGCTTCCCGCCCGCGGCCGGCAGCGCGCTCCACGGGCGCCGCTTGTGCGCGCCCCCCCGTAGCTCACCGCTGATGCCTGCGGCGGTTCTATGAAGGCACAAGCAGCCAGGCTCGCCAGCTCCCACCTGCCCTCAGCTCCAGGGTCGATACAGCGCAGGGTCCGCCCTCTCACACATGCTATTGGAGGCAGCTCACATGCTCGGCCCGCAGCCCCCCACGTCCACGCTGCAAGCAGGCTGCATTGACGCCCCCCGGCCATGCTCCCCGCAGCGCATACCGCGGCCCTGCGCTGGGCGCCGCGCTGGCAGGCCTGCGCGCGGGCGGCGGCCCGGCGGGGCCGCTTGCGGCCGCCGGCTCGCACCTGCTGTCGCTGGAGGTGCCCGGTCTGCCCGAGGCGCGCGCCCGCCCGTGGCCCACGCGTTTGGTTCATGGTTAGGGCAGGGTAGGGGACCGATGGACACATGCGCGCTTGGCCGGCTGCGCACAGCGCCGTATGCGAGTCAGGCACTCAACAGAGCAGCTGGTGCGCCGCGAGCGCCAGGAGCTGCTGCGCGCCTTGCAGGCCGGCGGCGGAGCGCATGCATGACCAGGCCCGCGGCCGGCGCCGGTCCGAGGCCGGCAAATGCTCACAGGCCGGAGTTAGGGTCAGGGCCAGGGCTTTCGGCTGTGAGCGAGGACCTCCATTGCGGCAGGGCCGCCCCGCGCTGGTGTACGGCGACGTGGTGTACCTGCGCTTCGCCGACGCGCTGGGCGCAGAGTTCGCCACGGCCGTCGTGGCGACCGAGCAGGCGCGCGCGCGCCGCGCCTGCGGCCGTCGCATGCGCTGTCGCTCCTGTCGTAATACGCCGTGTGGTGCCGCCGCAGCTGCAGGCTGTGCGTGCCCCCGTGCGGGTGGAACCCGCCAAGGGCGGACGCTGCGTGTGGGGGTCATGGGGCCGCTGGCCTGCGACGATGACGCCTGGGCGCGGGTGCACGCCAGGCCACCTGCCTGCTGGCGGCGCCGCCCGCGCTTTGGCAGCGCGTCGCGCTGGCCCCCCCGGCCGGCGGCGGCGACCCAAGCGCCGGGGACGGGCCGGCGGTGCCAGCGGGGCCCGGCGAAGGGGACCCAGGAGCGGCGGGCGGGCGAGGCGCGGGCGGTGGCGCGGGCGTGCTGGCGCACGTGCGCTTCAGCTTCGACCGCGCGCCCCTGCGGCGCATGCACGCGGCGCTGGCGGAGGCCGCGGCGCGCGGCGCGGACGCGCTCCGGCTGCTGCCCGTGCGCTGCCCGCTGGCGCGCGCTGGGGACGGTTGGCACCTCAAAGAGGAGCCGGTGCCTGTTTGGCGGGGCCGGAGCGCCCGCGCTTGCGCGCCCCAGGCCGCCGTCGGCGCACCTGCGGGCGCGCGGCGCCTGACGCGCGGCGGCCCGCGGCGCGGCGCTGAGCGCGCTGTGGCGGCGCCAGGGCCCCGGGCGAGCGAGCGCGGCCGGGCTGCCCACGCAGGAGGACTTCATCAGCGCGGCCACATCGCGCGGGTCGGCGGGCCGCGATGCGGACTGCTCCGAGGCGCGCACGCCCGCGCGTTGCAGGCTCCGTGCCTGGCGGCCGCCCGCACAGCATGTCTGCATGCGATGCCGGCCCCTCTTCGCTCCCTCGCCCGCCGCTCGCGGGCGCGCTCAGCGCGCGCGGTGCGCGCAGGCGCCGAGCCTGGCGGACGTGCAGGCGGCCGCCGACGCGCTGCGCGCGCGCGGCGCGCGCGCGCTCAACGCCGAGCAGCGCCTGGCAGTTGCGGCGCTGCTGCGCGGCGCGGGCGGCGGCGCGCCCTTCGCGCTCTTTGGGCCGCCCGGCACGGGCAAGACGGTCACGCTGGTGGAGTGCGCGCTGCAGGCGCGACCGTGCGCCGGGCCTGCGGCGCCGCTGTGGCCCTACCTTACCCTACTTGAGCCGCGCAGGGCGTGCCCGCTGCCTGGGCGCGCGTGACCAGGGCGCGGTGCAGGGCACTGGCCGCGCGGCCAGTCCTGGCCGCACGGGTATGGGGCACGCATGACAGCCGTGCTTTCTGCGGGGGCGTGCGCCCGCAAGCGAGCGCCGGCGCCGCCGCGGCCGCCGCTGAGCGCCGGCGCGCGCGCGGCAGATGCTGCACGCCGAGCCCGGCGCGCGTGTGCTGCTCGCCGCGCCGGCCAACTTCAGCGCGGACCTGCTGGCGTCCGCGCTGGCGGCCGCGGGCGTGCCGCCGGCCGACCTCCTGCGCCTCCACGACCCGCGGCGGCCCATCAACCAGGTAGCGTGCGACCCCGGGCCACGCACGCGCGCCTGGCCCCCCCTGCCACCGCGCACGCCGCCGGCGCCCTGCGCTCCGCCTGCCCGGCCGGTCCCTGCCCGCCCGGTCCCCGCCCGGCCTGCGCGCGCGCGCCGCGGCCAAGGCGGCCAGGCGGGCGTGGGGCGGTCGCAGGCCGCGGCGACCGCGGCTGCACAGCAGCACGCCGCGGCAATTGCGTAGGGGACACGCTGAGCCGACGCCTGAGCCGGCGCGCGCCGCGGCAGGCCAAGGCGGACGTCCTGCCGGTCAGCTGCGTGGACGCGGAGCTGGGCGCGTTCGTGCTGCCGCCGCCCGAGGCCGTGGCCGGCCGCCGCGCGGTGGTGGCCACCTGCGGCGCGGCCGGGCTGCTGCGCGAGGGCGCATACGGCGCCGCGCGCATCGCCTTCACGCATGTGCTCATCGACGAGGCCGGGCAGGCGCGCGGGCCCTGTGCCGCCCAGCGCCGCCGCCGTGCAGCCCGGCCGCCGCGCCCTGATCGCGCGCGTGGACAGCATTTGCTGCGCCTGCCATGCGCGGGCATGCCGAGCCGCAGGGTACGGTAGGTTAGGGTAGGGTTAGCGCAGCGACCGGCGCGCCCGGCCGCGCAGGCGCTGCTGCCGGAAGCGCTGGTGCCGCTGGCGCTGCTGGCGCGCCCGCGCGGCGCCGCGCTGCTGTGCGGCGACCCCAAGTGCGCGCGCCCCTGCCGCGCGCCCCCAGGCGTGGCTGGCCTGCCGCTGCTGGCCGGCGGCCTGGGTGCCATCGGGCGCGGCAGTGTGCGGTCCAAGCGCGAGCTCGCTGTCGAAGAGCACCGCACTAGCGGACGCGGGGTTGCGCATTGCATGCAGTCGCTCAGCGTCGGGCGCGCCTGCGGCAGGCAGCTGGGCCCGGTGGTGCACTCGCCGGCCGCCGCCGCGGGCGCGGGCGATGGTGGCGGCCTCGCCGTGTCCCTCCTGGTGCGCGGTCCGGCGCACATGCACGCACGTTCTGGCCCTGCACATGGGGCCCTAGTGTTCTTCCATTCCTTTTGCCAGTTCGCACGGTCTGCCTCCGCCGTGCCACGATGCATGCGGTGTCTGACCGGCAGCGACGGGCCGCTGGGCGGGCGGCTCTCGCCCGCCGGCCGCCGCTGCAATAGCAGGCTGTGTACAGCCACGCATGTACCAGCTCGCCCTGCCCAGCTTTGTGCGGCGCGCGCGCAGGAGCGGCTCATGGCGGCGCACCAGCGCGAGGCCGCGGCGCAGGTCGGCGCCGGCGTCGCACCCGCCGTAGGTCCGCGCGGGCGCCGCGCCGCGCGGCCGCGCGCGCCCTGCCTGAGCCGGCTGCTGTCTGCGGGTGTCAGCACAGTCAGCCAGGTGGCATGTCTCGGCCACACTGCGCCACCCCGCCCGCCACACGCCCCGCAACGCTGCCGCGCGCAGGCATGCTCGTGCGCAACTACCGCAGCCACGCCAGCCTGCTGCAGGTGCGCGGCGCGCTCGCGCCCGGGCCCCAGGGGGCCCGCCCGTGCGTCTGTGCGCGATCTTGCACCGCCCAGCACGCTTGCGGCGCCCCCAGGTGCCGAACTTTAAACCCTAACCCTTACCTCAGGTGCCCAACCAGCTGTTCTACGACGGGCGCCTGGAGGCCGCGGCGCCGCAGGACGCGCTGCGCGCGCCGGCCGCCTGGGGCGCGCTGCGCGTGGAGGACGGTGCGACGCGGGGGGCGCCTGCCAGCCTGCGCTCCCGCGCCGCGAGCGCGAGCCTGAGCTGCCATGCATGTTTACAAGCACGCGTAAGCACTGGGCCAGGCATGTGCAAGTGTGCTGTCGCATACAGCGGATAACTCACTGTGGGACAGAGGACAACGCTGCTGGCGCCCCGCAGCGCGCGCCAGCCCGGGCTGCTGTGCACTGGCAGAGCGCGCGCCAGCGCCAGGCCGGGAGGCACACCGCGGCGCCGCCGCGCGCAGGGGACGGCCTGGGAGACGGCGCTGCTGGAACGGGCGGCGAGGCCGGCGGCGGCGCTGCGGACGAGGCCCTGGATGAGGAGGCGCTGCCAAGCACGCTCTTCTTCGGCGTGCGCGGGGAGCAGGCGCGCGCCGGGCTGCGCTCCCACGCCCCGCAGGCTGGGCGCTGAGCGGGCCGCCTGTTCCGCGCGTGCTCGGCCCTCCGCATGCGCTGCCCGCATGCCGCTGCGCGCCCGGCGCACCGTGCGCCTCCGGTGTCGTGAGAGTAACCAGCAGAAGAGCTTGAGGCAGAGGAGCGTCCGACACAGCGGCAGCACTGGCCCCATGCGCTTGTGCATACCCTACATCATACCCTAGGTCATACCCATGCGCTCGCCTCCGCCGCCGGGCAGGCATGCCGCAGCGGTAGCGCGTGAGGCTCTGCGCCGCGTCTGTCCTGGATGCTCCGGGCGGACCGCTCGTCCCAGCAGCGAGCAGGCCATGGCAGCAACCCTGCAAGGCGCGGGGCCCGTTGCACAGGCGCGCTCGCGGGCGGCAGGTCCGCGACGGCGAGGCGCCCGCCTACTTCAACGCGGTGGAGGCCGCCGTGCTGGCGGACCTGGTGTCGGGCCTGCTGGAGCGCGCGTCCGGCGGCGTGGCGGCCAACGACCTCGGCGTCATCGCGACCTACCGCAAGCAGGCCCGCCGCGCCGCTGAGCAGAAAGAGAGGAGGAAGACGCGAGGCTCAGCAGCCTGTGCAGCGAATTTGGCTTGCCTGAAATCTCACAGTGGTGAGGTGTCCATCCAGTGGCTGGTGTGCACCTGGGTCATGCCGGGCGCGGCGAGCGCGCCTGCGCGGCGCCACCGCGCTGCCCCGCCCCGCGCGTGCGTCGGTGCGGGCGCATGAGCGCGCCGGGCGCGCGCGCGCGCAGGTGCAGCGCATCCGGCTGCTGCTGCGCGAGCGCGGCCTGGGCGCCGTGCGCGTGGGCACCGTCGACGACTACCAGGGCCAGGAGGAGCGCGTCATCGTGATCAGCACGGCGCGCGCCGCCCCGGCCGCCCCGGCTGCCTGGCCCGCCCATGGCGCCTGCCGGGCGCTTGCGTGCGCCCGCCTGCAGAGTCCGGCGGCGGGGGCGGCGCCTACGGAGGCATGCTGAATTTTCCATATGCTGAGGTTCACCGCTGTTCATGCCACCGAGCATGCAGCAGAGCAGCAGAGCGGGGACGGGAAAGGACAGGACGGGCAGCCCTACAGCAGACCGGTCAAGGCATTGGTGCTCTCAATACCGATATGCACATTGTGATGCACCCATGCTGAGCCTGAGCGCCAAATGTGTCCAAGGGCCGCCGGCGGCCCGGCCGCAGGTGCTGTCGCGGCCGGAGTCGCTGCCGCGGGCGGCCGCGGCGGGCGCGGGCGGCGCGCCGGCCGACCTGGCCTTCTGGCGCAACCCCAAGCGCTTCAATGTGGCCATCACGCGCGCCAAGGCGCTGCTGGCGCGCGCGCGCCCGCGCCGCCTGGCCGCCTGTCCCGCGGCCGGCGTCGGGGCCGGTCAGCATCGCGCTCAGCAAACAGAGCCCGATTTTGCTGTCCTGACAGACATCACAATAAGCGCACGGTGCTCGGTGTCCCAGGCGCCCGGCCAGCGCCGGGCCAGCTGCTTGGGAAGCTGGCCGGGCATGCATGGGGGACCGCCTGCCATGCCCTACCCTACCCATCGCGGGCCCGCTGACGCCGGGCGGCGCCGCGCAGGTGGTGGTGGGCCACCCGGCCGTCCTGCTGGAGGCGCGCCCCTCTGCGGCCAGACAGGGGCCTGTTCGGCTCGGCGCCCCTGCTGCACCAGCCGCCTGCCAGACTTGCCCCCCCGACCGCGGGTGGCGCACACCAGCTTGGAGCGCGAAGCCGGGCCTGGCCGGGCCATGCGAGTCTGCCGTTTGACCGGCACCGCCCGCCGGGGGCAGGACCCCAACTGGCGCAGCCTGCTGCACTTCTGCGCGAGGCGCGGCGCCTTCCGGGGCGCGGGCGCGGAGCTGGTGGCGGGGCTGCCGCGCGGGGACGAGGACGGTGCGCGGCCCGCCGAGCGCAGCCGTCCGCGCAGCTTCGGGCCCGCCGCCGCCCGGCTGACCCGCTGTGACGCGCGGGGGTCCTAAGAGGATGCATCTCAGAGGATGCATCTCAGTGCATTGGGGCAGGCAGTGCAGGGCGCTGCAAAAGGCATGGGTGCCGGCTGCAGCTGGGACAGCGTTTCGTGCCTCCCAAGCCCTGCGCACCCAGACAAGAGCCAGACACGGGCCGCGCTCGGCCCGGCCCTGCGCATGTGTGACATCATGGGCGCGCCGGGCGCACGTGAGCGTGCGGCCGCGCGCGCGCGCGGCAGCCGACGGCGCGCCCGACGCGGCCGAGGTGGCAGCGGCGGCGGGCCTGGCGGCCGAGCTGGCGCTGCTGGGCGCCGGCGACGCCGACCGCCTCTTCCCCGCCAGCCTGGACGACGCGTACGCCGCGGGCGCCGACGAGGCCGAGTGGCGCGTCATGCTCTGACGCCGCGCAGAGAGAAACAAATAGGTTTGACGCGCCGCGCGCGCGCCGGGCGGCGGCTCCGCGCCGGCCGCCGCCCGCCGGGCAGGCTGCCGCAAGGCGGGTGCCCCACGCTCGACACGGCGGGCACAGGGTGCAGCAGGGCCAACGGCACGCGGCGGGGCTATTTGGTGGCTGTAAGTCGCCGCTGTTTTGGTTCAGAGCATTGTGGGGGAACTGGCAACGCTGTCGTGTTGTGGTACTCAGCTTGTTCTGCACTGTCAGCACAATGACTGTGGTTCCGCAGGCTCGGCTTGTGGTTTGAGCTTGCTCATAGATGACGCCTCTGCACAATGTCTAGGGTGTTGCACTCCGTTGTGCTCAGGAGGGTTGGGGAGCTGGTTTGTGGCGGCCTCGAGAGCGTGGCGAGGGCTTGAACCACCATGCCACGGCCAATTCTGGCACCGTCATGGGCATGCGCGCTTGATAACCAGATGCCTTGGTGCTCGAGCGTGAGTGGCAAGAGTATGCTGGGAGCTGGATATGCCAGCACGGCGACAACAGGCTCGTGTGTGTGCATGCTCTTACAACCCAGGCATGCGGCCTGTTGCCGACGCATATTCAGCACGCAGCATGCAGTGTTGTGGCGCGTGTCTGCTGAAAGCGCAGCAGGAGACCAAACTGTGCCTGCAGCCCCCAGCAACGTTGCACCCTGCAAGACACAGGCGTGCACGGACACACTGGAGTTCTTGAGCCTTGAGCCGGTCAGCCAGCAAAGGTGGCTGGCAGCATCCTGCCACTTGCGCTTCGGTCACTACCTCCCCCATGCGGCGGCCTGTCCAAGCCCACCAGAGGGGCAGCCCGCCCATGCGGTTACCGCCCCAACACCCAGGCTCCAGTGAGGTGGTCGCTCTGACGCTGTCACCGGAGTCGGGCCTATTGCTGAGCCCGCCCGCCCAGGCTCGCGGGCCGTTGCGCGCGCCCGTGCGCGCACGCACCACCCTGCACCTCCCCTTATCGCGCGCAGACGCGTGCGGCCGGGAGGCGCAGGCCGCCACCCCACCCTGGACGGCCGTGACCCGTCCGCACCGCGCGAGCGGCGCGCCCGCCGCCCGCGGCGCAGCGCGCGCCGCCCCGGGCGCCCCGCCGGGCAGGCGCGGCGGCGGGCGCCGAGCGCAGGCGCTCAGAGCTCGTCGTGGGAGTCCAGGTCCTCGTCGTCGGCGCCGCCGGGCGCGCCGCCAGACTTGGCGTAGGCGGCGCTGACGATGGGGTTGCACACGTCCTCCACCTCCTTCAGCTTGTCCTTGTACTCGTCCTCCTCGGCCTCCTGGTTCTCGTCCAGCCACTCGATCGCCTCGGCGACCGCCTCCTTGACCTGCGCCGCGCCGTGACAGTGTTAGGCTTAGCGGCGCGCGCGCGAGCGCCAGGTGCAGGGTTGGGGTGCGCCCTACTGCGGTGTGCGAAGCCCGCGCGCGCGCAGGTAAGGCGGGCCGCGGACGTGCGCGCGCCGCCGCCTCGGAGTATCCCCCGCTCGAGCTTCCGAGGAGCGGTGCGACCGCAGCGCACAGAGTGCCAGCCGGCCGCGGGCCGCATGACCCTAACCCTACACGGCGCCCGCGCGGCCCCAGGAGGGCGCGCGCCTTCTCCTTCTCGGACGGCTCCACCTTGTCGCCCAGCTTGTCCTCGATCGTGGTCTTCATGTTGTAGCAGTAGGTCTCCAGCTGGTTGCGCGCGTCCACGCGGCCCTTGACCTTCTTGTCCTGCTCCGCAAACTCCTCGGCCTCCTCCACCATGCGCTTGATGTCGTCCTGGCTCAGGCGGCCCTTGTCGTTGGTGATCGTGATCTTCTCGCGCTTGCCTGCGCCGCCGCGGCGCGCCGCTCAGCGCCGGTTCCTGGGCGCCGCCGTGGGCCGGGCGCCGCGTCTGCTTGTCGGCAAGCATGCATGCAGAGCTCGCGCCTCGGTGGCTATGGCATGGCCTCCCTACGACCAGGCTATCAACACGTTTGGACCGGGCTGCTCCTTAAGTACACATCACAGGCAGCACCTTGGCAGGGCCCTGGTGCAGCTCGGTTATAAGCGCGCGACTGCGCGGTCCGGCCGCGACGGCCTTTTCATGCAGCAAAGCCCCGCTTCGCGCAAGCCCGCTTGCGCAAAGACGGCGGCCGCGCGCGCGCACCGGTGCCCTTGTCCTCGGCGCCGACGTTGAGGATGCCGTTGGCGTCGATCTCAAAAGTGACCTCGATCTGCGGCACGCCGCGCGGCGCGGGCGGGATGCCGTTCAGGTCGAACTGGCCCAGCTTGTGGTTGTCCTTGGTCATCGCGCGCTCGCCCTCGTACACCTGCGCGCGCGCGCCGCCCTTGCGCCGCTTCCCGCCATACCCCGCACTGCATGCTGGCGAGCCGGGCCGCCCGTCAGGCGGGCGGCGCTGCCGCAACGGGCCCAGCGCTGGCGGGAGCGGGGGGCGCCGGACAGGTGGGATATCCTGGCGGGGCGGGGCGCGCCTGGATGGACACGGTGGACTGCTGGTCCTGGTACGTGGTGAACGTCTGCGACTTCTTGGTCGGGATGACCGTGTTGCGCGGGATGAGCTTGGTCATGACGCCGCCCACGGTCTCAATGCCCATGGACAGCGGGCACACGTCCAGCAGCAGCAGGCCCGAGATCTGCGCGCGCGCATTTCCGCTTCGGCAAGTCCGCACCCTCCGCGCGCGTGCGACGCCGCGGCGGCGGCTGTGGTGTGTTGAGCTCACCACACGATCACGTCGCTCGCCAGAGCCTCGCGCTCCTGTGCCGCGCCGCGCTGCACGGCCAGACAGGCGCCAGCAAATGGCGCGCGGAGCAGGCCGGCCCACAGGGTAGGGGTTGGGGCACTGGGAGGCGGGCCGCGCACGTCGCCCTCCTCGCCGGACAGGATGCCGCCCTGGACGGCGGCGCCATATGCGACGGCCTCGTCGGGGTTGACGCCCTTGTTGGGCTCCTTGCCGTTGAAGTAGTCCTTGATCAGCTGCTGCACCTTGGGGATGCGCGTGCTGCCGCCCACGAGCACCACCTCGTGGATGTCCTCCTGCGCGCCGCGGGCCGCGCGCTCAGCCGCGCCGTCCGTGACACCCAGCCTGTCACAATCTCGGCGTGCAGCCAGCACAGCACCTCCGCTCAGACAATGCGGCAACGAGCGGGCAGCCGGCAGCTCAGGGACGCGCGCCGCCCGCGAGCCCGCGCCGGCGCCCGCACATGACAGGCTGTCCTGGCTCACAGATGGACGCCGCGCTGGAGGGCTCAGGTTTAGGGTTGGGCCGGCGCGGCGCGCGCCTTCTTCAGATCGGCGTCCTCCATGGCCTTGCGCACGGGGCCCATCGTCTTCTTGAACAGGTCGTTGTTGAGCTCCTCGAAGCGCGCGCGCGTCAGCGGCTCGCTCAGGTCCACGCCCTCCGCCAGCGACTCGATCTCCACGCGCACCTGCGGCGCGCCCGCGTGCGGCGCGTCAGGCTCGGCCCGGAGCGCTTTTGGCAGGCGCCGGACACGGCGCTGCAGGCTGCGCATGATATAACGGTGCTGCTCGCGCCAGCGGCGACACAAGCAGCGCGGCGAGGGCGCGAAGTGACTGACCGGCTGCGCCCGCTAAGCGCGGAGCAGCACCGCGCGTTGCCTCTCACCCGAGGACCAAAGCGTGGCGCTGCCACAGGTGCACAGACACGAACACGCGGGGGGCCGGGCGAGGGCGGGCGCGCCGCGGGCGCGCCTGGTGCTGGCTGGACAGCGCGCGCTTGGCGCGCTCGGCCTCGCGGCGCAGCTTCTGCAGCGCGCGGCTGTCCTTGCTGACGTCCGCCTTGTACTTCTTCTTGATCAGCTTGATGAAGTAGTCCATGACGCGGTGGTCAAAGTCCTCGCCGCCCAGGTGCGTGTCGCCGCTGGTGGAGATGACCTGCGCGACGCCAGCCCGTGCGTGGGCCCCAGCGCCGAGCGGGGCTTGCAACCTGGGCGCCCATACAGCGAGCGCGCGCCCTGCGGTGGAGACCGGGAGCCACGGAACATGCACGAGCAGCGGCCGTGCTGCTGCCGCTGCAGAGCTGGATCCGCTCTGTCGTGCATCCAGGTCGTGACTTCATGTCAGCTGTCCGGCCTGGCGCGCGTACACCGCCGCCAGGCGGGCCGTGAGGGCTGGGTGGCGTATGGTATCCTAGTGCGGGCCGCGGGGGCGGGCCCCACCTCGAACACGCCGTTGTCGATGGTGAGGATGGACACATCGAACGTGCCGCCGCCCAGGTCGAAGACCAGGATGTTGTGCTCGCCGTTCTTCTTGTCCAGGCCGTACGCGATGGCGGCCGCGGTGGGCTCGTTGATGATGCGCACCACGTTCAGGCCGGCGATCACGCCTGCGAGCGCGGCGCCGCGTTAGGCGCGGCCCGCGCGCGGCTCTTCCCCCACAAACAACCGCACGGTGATCGCTTGCCATGCCTCTGCGCGCAGCCTGGAGAGCTGGCGGGCAGCCTGCAAGCGAGGGGCCTCAAGGAACCGGCCTGCCTTGCGTGTCCTGCAGTGCGTGAGCCAACCCGGCGGACAGGCGCGGCGGCCGCGGGCGCGGGGGGCGCGCACCGGCGTCCTTGGTAGCCTGGCGCTGCGCGTCGTTGAAGTAGGCGGGCACCGTGACGACCGCGTTCTTGATCGGCTTGCCCAGGTACGCCTCGGCGGTCTCCTTCATCTTGACCAGGATCATCGCGCTGATCTCCTCCGGCGAGAACGTCTGCGCGCCGCGCGCGCGCGCGCTGAGCGGCCGGGTGCTGGCTCGCGGGACAGCAGCGGCGCCGGGTGGCGGCGGCGCGGGACAGGAGCGGCGCGGGCGGTTGGCGAGACCATGAATCTGCGCACCTTCTTGTCGCCGGCCACCTCCACCTCGATGTAGGGCTTGGTGTCCTTGTCGACGACCTTGTAGGACACCATCTTGGCGTCGCGCTGCACCTCCTTGTCCTTGAAGCTTCGCGCGCGGATCGCCCGCTCAGCCCGGTTCTGGGGCCTTCTACACGCGCCCGCCTGATTACTGCCGGCCGGCAGCGGGCTGGGCGCGCGCACTTGCGGCCGATCAGGCGCTTGACGTCGTAGATCGTCCGCGCCGGGTTGGTGGTGGCCTGGTTCTTGGCGGCGTCGCCGATCAGGCGCTCGCCTGCGCCGGCGTGATCGCCCAGATCAGGGGCCCGCCTGCGGCCTCCTGGCGCCCGGGCGGGCCGGGCAGGGCCGCGCCGTAGCGCACCCTCTGTGAAGGCCACGTAGGAGGGCGTGATCCGGTTGCCCTGGTCGTTCGCGATGATCTCCACGCGCCCGTTCTTGTAGACGCCCACGCACGAGTACGTGGTGCCCAGGTCGATGCCGATCACGGTGCCCAGGTTCTCGGCCGGCTTGGCCTCATCGCCGCGCACCGAGCAGCAGGCGAGCAGGCAGGCCGCCACGGCTGCGCGCGCCACACAGCGCGGCCGTCAGTCGGGGCACGCCTGCGGGGCCTGCAGCGCTCAGCCTGCGCTTGATCTGCCGCGCACCCAGCAAGCCGCAGGCCTGCGCTGTCCTGGTCCTCATGCTGGGCTCCCTAACAGCCTCCCACCTCCTGTTTCGAACACTTTGTGTGTACCGTCTCTAGCGTGCGGCTGGGTGCGCTCGTTTTGCCTTCTGAAGCAGCGCGGCTGTGCCCTGGCATACGACTGGGGGGGAGTGAGGGTTTTGGAGTGGGTCCTGCGCTCTGATTGGCTGGTTTCTCAGGCCAGCGCACAGAAGGCTGGAGGCGCCCGGCAGCCGCACACACAGCGGGTCATCATGGACAGGAGAGTGCTGCTTGTCGCTGCCGTGGCGATCGCGCTGCTGGCGCTCCCGGGTGCGTAGTGATCAAGATGTGTAGCCATGCCTGCTCAGGAGGCGCTTTTCTATTGGTTAACAGATGAAGCGATCGCTGCCTGCGTCCACCGGTCTGTTTCTGCGGGGCGTGAGAAACTTCCAGAGCGCTAACGAGCGGCTGCGGCTGCGGTGCAGGCATCAGCCGGGGGGTGTATGCGGATGAGGCGAGCACCGCGGCAACAGCCACCACAGAGCCAACGACCGGCGGGTGCGAAGCCGCTGGGCCAGATCATGGATGCGTGTGATCTGGGCTCTGGCAATATGTGAGTCTGCAAACCGACCTTGCACCGGCTCGCACTGCACGCGCAGCGGGCCGTGTAGCGCTTTACGGCTTGCCTATATGCTGCTCCACCGCAACGGCGGCGCCACTGCAACCGCCGCTTCATGGCTCCCCGCGACGTGCGCTGCCTGTCGCGCAGGGCGCCCCTTGGCGCAAAGGCGCAAGCGCCCGAGCCGCGCAAGGGCGCCCAGAAGTTCTCCTTCCAGGCGGAGGTGACGCGGCTGATGGACATCATCATCCACTCGCTGTACTCCAACAAGGCGCGGGGAGCGCCGGCCCCTGACCCACCGGCCCGGCGCCGACAAGCTCACAAACCGCGGGCGGCCGCGAGCGGCCGGCTGGCGTTGCCGCACTGTGAGGCTCCGCGAGCCGGGAACGCGTCTGCTGCCGGCTGCCTTGCTTGGGGAGCGCATGCTGCTGTGTTGTGTGGGGACACGTGATGGTGCTGTGACACCGGCGCACGCTCGGCTGGCACCGCCGGGCGCGGCGCCCACGGCGGGCGCCGCGCGCGCAGGACATCTTCCTGCGCGAGCTCATCTCCAACGCGAGCGACGCGCTGGACAAGCTGCGCTTCCTCGCGCTCACCGACAAGAGCCAGCTCGGCGACACGCCCGACCTGGAGATCCGCATCAAGGTGCCCCGCAGCCGCGCCGCGTGCGCGCGGCCCCTCCCGAACCCAACCCATCTCCACGACCTGGTGCACTGCGCTCGCCTGGCAGTCGTGAAGAGGCCGGAGGCCGGGCTGGGTGTTGGGACGGATGGTCTGCGAGCGGCGCGAGCGGCGCGCGGCGCCGCGCGCGCAGGTGGACAAGGAGAAGCGGACGCTGGAGATCCGGGACACGGGCGTCGGCATGACCAAGGACGACCTGGTCAAGAACCTGGGCACCATCGCCAAGTCCGGCACGTCGGGTGCGCCGCGCGCCCGGCGCGCCCCCCGGCGAAGGCAGGACCGCGCGCGGCGCCCGCCCCTGCCAGGCGTCACGCTCAGCGCGATGGGGGGGTCGCGTGTGACCGCTCTCACAGTGACCTACAGACCATACGCACCAAGACATGGCGTAACAGCCTCACTGTGCCCTCCACCACTCTTCGACTACCTTGCCAAGAGTGACCGGCGCGCGGCGGCCGCGCAGCGTTCCTGGAGCAGATGCAGAAGGGCGGCGACATGAACCTGATCGGCCAGTTTGGCGTCGGCTTCTACTCCGTCTACCTAGTGTCAGACTACGTCGAGGCGCGCCCCTGGTAGAATTAGGGTAGGGTAGGGCGCCCGCACACAGCTCGCGCGCGCTCGGGCGCTGCTGTCGCTTGCAGCGACGCCAGAACCGCGCGTTGCAGCCGTCGGCGACCGGCCCTGCATGGGAGGGAACGTGCGGAGCAGGGCCCCGGGGGGCCTGGGCCAAGAGGAGCGGGACCCCGGGGCGGCCTGGGCCGGGCGGGCTGCTCATGCGGCGCGCCGCGCGGCGCAGGTCATGAGCAAGCACAATGACGACAAGCAGTACATCTGGGAGTCGGCCGCGGACGGCAACTTTGCGGTCAGCGAGGACACCGAGAACGCGCCGCTGGGCCGCGGCACCCTCGTCCGCATGCACCTCAAGGCGCGCACGCGGCGCGCGCCGCCGCCCCCGCCGCCAAACTGCCGCCCGGCGGCGTCGCGCCCTCATGCAGGGCAGCGGCTCATATTCATGCCTGCTCCAGCGCTGCACGCCAGCCCGGGCTTCGGGCCGAACAAGCGATGCAGCGACGCGGTTGCGCACCACTACAGCGATACATGCAGTGCCGGCGCCGCAGCGTCGGGCCAACCGGCCTGCCGCGGCGGCCACGCAGGAGGACACGCAGGAGTACCTGGAGGACGCCAAGCTGCGGGAGCTGGTCGGCAAGTACTCCGAGTTCATCAATTTCCCGATCCACCTGTACGCCAGCAAGCAGGTCGACCGCGAGGTGCCCGCCGACGAGGACGCGGACGACGCCGACGCCGACGCCGACAAGGATGATGACAAGGACGCCGAGGACGATGTGGAGGACGCCGGCGCGCGCCCCGCTTGCCGGTACCCTACCCTATGCGCGCCCCTGGGCGCCGCCGCGGCAGGTCGGTCGGGCCGCGCTGCCGGCGTGCGCCGAGCGGGCAGTGCGCCGCGCCGCATCTTGCGTTGTGGCAGGCCGGCGCGGCCGGCGGCGGCCGCCGCCGCCTGAATCTGGCGCCCTCAGGCTGCTCATTCAGCCTGCCCTGCGCACCTGCGCGTGGCTGCTCGCGAGCAGCCGGAGCCGGGCAGCGCCTGGGGCTCGACGAGGCCGTGACCCGGGCGCGCGGCCGGCGCGCGCAGACGAGGAGGACGACAAGGCCAAGACCAAGACTGTGAAGGAGACCGTCTGGGGCTGGGACCTGCTGAACGACAACAAGGCGCTCTGGCTGCGCAGCCCGGCCGACGTGTCCGAGGCCGAGTACACCAAGTTCTACCAGGCGCTGGCCAAGGCGCGCGCCCTAACCCTACCGCCCCCACGGCGGCGCGCCAGCGGCACGTGCGCCCCTCGTAGCAGAACGCCCCAGGTGCGACCGCGGCCGCGGCCAGGCATGCAGCGCGCGCCGTCGCATGTGCCAGGGTGGCAGTGCAGCTCCTCGCGCCGCATGCGGGAGCGCCGCGGCCCGGGCCTGTCGAGAGCGCGGGGCGCGCCCGGTCCGCGCGCGGCTCTGCAGAGCCGCCCTACCCTACCCTCCCCTGGCATGCCGCCTGAGCAGCCGCCGCGCGCGCGCGCAGAGCGAGTATGAGGAGCCGATGTCGCACGTGCACTTCAAGGCGGAGGGCGATGTGGAGTTCCGCGCGCTGCTGTACGTACCGGACAAGGCGCCGCCCAACTTTTTGGGCGACTACACCAGCCAGGGCAGCAAGGCCGCGCTCAAGCTGTACGTGCGCCGCGTGTTCATCAGCGAGGACTTCGAGGAGCTCATCCCGCGGCGCGGCCCCCGCGCGCCCCGCGCCCGGCCGCAGCCCGGCCGCGTACGAGCGACTGTGCCGCGCGAGTGACCGTGCCGCGACTGCCTGCCCTGCCTCGCGGACGCTTGCTAGGCCACATGCCTCCCGACAACCCCGCGCAGAGCCCTTCACGGCAGGCAGCGCCGGCGCTCGTGCGCGCGGCGCGCCTGGCATGCCCTACCCTACCCTATCCTGGCATGCGCCGACCGCGGTCGCGCGCCGCGCAGGTACCTGAGCTTCCTGCGCGGTGTGGTGGACTCGGACACGCTGCCGCTGAGCGTGTCGCGCGAGACGCTGCAGGCGCACGCGTCGCTCAAGACGATCAAGAAGAAGATCGTGCGCAAGCTGCTCGACATGTTCAAGAAGATGGCCGACGCCGAGCAGGAGGTCGCCGGTGCGCCCGCGCGCCAGCGGCCGCATGACTAGGATTAGGGTTGGAACGCGCCCGCCTGCCTGCCTGCTGCGGATTTGCCGGGTGTGGGTTGCGGGGTTGCGCGTTGAGGAGCAGGGACGTGCTCGCGCCGGGGCGCCGCGGCGAACGCGGCGCGTGCGCGCGGCGCGCGCAGGCAAGGAGGACGCGGAGGACGACGCGGAGCGGCCGGACGCCGGCAAGTACGCCAAGTTCTACGCCGAGTTCGGCAAGGCGGTCAAGCTGGGCATCATCGAGGACCCGCCCAACCGCAACCGCCTGGCCAAGCTGCTGCGCTTCCACACCAGCAAGTCGGGCGACAAGATGATCGGCCTGGACGAGTACATGTCGCGCATGCAGCCCGACCAGAAGCAGATCTACTACCTGTCCGGTGCGCGCGCGCGGCCGCCGCTGCCCCCATGCTTGCGGGCCCAATTCGCTCCGGCGGGCCTCGGCCACGCGCGCGCCCTGGTCTAGTCTGGCGGCCGACTCGCGGCGCGCGGCTGCGCGAGGGCGCTTACTCGCGCGGCCACGTCTCAGCAGCGCCTGCGCACGGCAGCGGCCGCCGCGGCCGGGTTGAGCAGCGCACGCGCGCGCGCGGGAAGGAGCTGGCCAGCTCGTTGTCCTAGAGACGCTCCTGCAGAATAGGGTTAGGGTCAGCTCTCTCGCGCGCGGGCGCGCAGGCGCTTCCAAGGAGGAGCTGGCCAAGTCGCCCTTCCTGGAGAAGCTGCTGCAGAAGGGCCTGGAGGTGGTGTTCATGACCGACGCGATCGATGAGTACGTGATGAGCCACCTGACCGAGTTCGACGACGCCAAGTTCCAGAACGCGTCCAAGGACAACCTCAAGCTCGGCAAGGACGACAAGAAGGCCGCCAAGGCGCTCAAGGCGCGCGGGGCCCCGCGCGCCGCGCGCGCGCGCGGCGCTTCAGCGCCGCGCGCAGCCCGTTGTAGGCTTTGTCCCCGCTGCGAGCGCTCGGGCGTGCATGCAGCATGTTGCGGGCGCGCCCAAGTTGCGGCGCAGGGCGCGCGGCGGGCGCGGCGTGTGGACAGGTTTAGGGTCCCGGGCGCAGGCGGAGTTCAAGGACCTGGTCGCCTGGTGGAAGGAGCTGCTGGGCCAGGCGGTGACGGCGGTCCGCGTGTCGGACCGCCTGGCCACCTCGCCCGCCATCGTGGTCACCAGCCAGTACGGCTGGAGCGCCAACATGGAGCGCATCATGAAGGCGCAGGCGCGCGGCCCTGCCCGCCGGGCGCGGCCAGGCGGGGGCAGCGGTCTGCTGGGTACTGCATGGCCCGCCCTGCTTCACTGCCGCTCAGCGAGCCATGGTGTGTCCCGGCGCGGTGCAAGCATGCTGTGTAAAGGGGCAGGCGCGGCGGCCCGCCCCTGGCCTGCACGTGGCACGGACTCCGCGGCGGCGCCGTGCGCGCTCGCCGACGCCCACGCGCGCAGGCGCCGGCGCGCGACGAGACGAGCTCCCCAGAGCCGCGGTGCAGGCCCGGCGAGACGGGTCCTGCTGGGTCGGGATCCCGACCACGGCGCGCGCGCAGGCGCTGGCGAGCGACGAGAAGGCTTACATGAAGGGGCAGAAGACGCTGGAGATCAACCCGCGCCACCCGCTCGTGCAGGAGCTCCGCCGCCAGGTGCCGCCCCGGCCAGGGGCACGCCGCCGCCGGCGAGGCGGGCATGGGGACAGGGTGCACCGCCGCATGCAGGCCGCGCGCTGGCCCGCATACGGACACCGGGCGGTGCTGTCGCATCGAGTGCTGCCAGCGCCTGACGCAAGCCTGCGAGCGTCCAGTGTGCGCAGCGCCCTGGCGCAGGCGCGCCCGGCGGCGGCGCGGGGCGCTGATGCCCGGGCCGCGCGCGCAGTTCGAGGCGGACAAGGAGAGCGCGGCGGCGGCGAGCATGGCGCGCGTGCTGTACGACACCGCGCTGCTGGAGTCGGGCTTCGACCTGGAGGCGCCCAAGGCGTTCAACGAGCGCGTGTACCAGCTGCTGGCCGGCGCGTTCGGCATCAAGGGCGACCTGGCCGTCTCGCCCGCCGACGCGGCCGCGGCCGCGGCCGCGGACGAGGTGCGCGCCCAGGCAGGGCGCCGGCGGTGCAGAGCACACAGTGTACGGGCGCAAGCGCCTGACGCGGGGGCGTAGTGCGCGACCAGAGATTTTTAGACTGTTCACAGATGCGGCGTGGCAGCCCCAGACCTGTATGCTGAGCGGCCCCGGCCATGATGCGGGGTGAGCCCGCTGCGGGGTGAGCCCGCTGAGCACTCTGCGCCCTGTCCCAGATTTCTATGGGCTCCACAACACTGCTGCCAGCACGCCTGCCTTGCTCGGGGCCTTGCCGCCCGAGCTTGCGGACCTCGTGGGTGGCCAGCGGCCCTCAGAGAAGCCCCTGCGGCTGCTGAGCAGCAGTCTGGTACAACACGATCTGCGCGCGCAGGGAGACGAGAGCGAGGAGAGCAAGGCGGAGGCTGCGGCAATGGAGGCTGCCGCGGCGTCGGCGAGCGCAGCCACGCCCGCTGCTGCCAGCGAACCCACGCCCGCAGCTGCCACCGAGACCACGCCCGCGCCCAAGACCCCCGCAGAGGGCGCGAGCACCACGCCCGCGCACGGGGAGCTGCGGTGAGGTGCAGGGCAGCCTGCGCGCGGCGGCGCACCCCGCGCTCCTGCGCGCGCCGCCCCCGCCAGCTGGGCCGCGAGCGCCGCGTGCTGGCCCAGCCAACTGACCAGACCGCGGCGTGCCGCCAGAGTGGGTGTACTGGCGAGCAGGGGTGCTGCGTCGTGTTGTGCAGTAGGCGACCGGGCGTGCTGCTGTGCCTGCAGTGCTTGCAAACTTTCGAGGGCTGCCGTACACGCTTTGCCGTGTGCGGACCATGGCCCCGCCGCTGCACTGCATGCAGCGCAGGATGTGTAGCGCAGGGTGTGCACCGCGTGATAAGCTGTAAGCACCCGTGCCAGAGACAAGGTAGGGAACGAGCAGCGACGTACTTGGGACAACACAGAATTTTTTTGCACACGCGAGGACCGCCCCCCTACTCAGGGTTTCTACAGGATAGGCTTGCGATGCAGCTCAATCGCCCTGTAAACAGACAGAACAGGCACGCTTGTCCCCCAGAGAAGCTTCAGATGGCTGCTGCATTCGCGTCAGTGAGCCTGCCGGCGGTGGCCGCGCGCCAGCCCGTGTCCGTCCGGAAGAGCTTCGCAGGGGCCGCGGGTTAGTGCCCGGGAGCCGCACCTGCCCGGTGCTGCTAGGCAGGCAGCCACGGCAGGGACTGTAGCGTCTGGGGCGATCTTGCTCTGCTTCACAGCAACAGCAAGCTGCTAGCATGTTGCCACTGGCCAGCCTGCACAGTGTGACACCTGCTGAGGGCCTGGCCTGCTCCATCTCGTCGTCTGCGAACTCAGTGATGCCGCTCGGCGCGCAGTGAGCCGCGCCGCCCGCCCCGCAGTCTGCCGCGCCGCACGCACGCCAGTGGTCGCCAGGTGATCCAGGCCCGGCTTGCAGCAAGTGTGCGGCGTGTGCGCAGAGCCTGCCTGGCCTCGACTGCACCACTGTCTGAAGGCTGACCCGGGTGCCGCGCGCGCGCTGCAGCGCGGGCAAGGTGGAGCTGCCCGCCGCCGTGACGGTGGCTATGGGCGCCGTGCTGGCCAGCCCGCTGGCCGCGCAGGCCGGCGTGACGCCGTCGCTGAAGAACCTTATCAACTCGCTGGTGGCCGGCGGCGTGGTGCTGGGCTTGATCGTGGCCGCCGTGACCGCGGTGTCCGGCTTTGACCCCGTCTCGCGCGGCAAGTAGGCGCGCGCCAGCCCCACGAGGGTCACAGACCGACGTGCCCGGGAGGGGGGCGGCGGCGGTGCGGTGCGGCCTGTCGTCGCGGACGCGCGGCGACTGAGCCGCGCCGACCAAGGAGTGCTGGTTGTCTGAGTTGGGGGTCGCTGTACTGAGCGGGCGGCGGGCAGCGCGCCGCGCTGTTGCCTCACCATGAGCTGCACTTTTTGCGGAGCACTTGTAGTCGGGAGCGTGCGGCAGGGTCCGCTGCTGTAAGCCGGGCGCTTGCCCAGTTTGGCGACCGTGCTCCCGTCTCGATGCACGGACTCGTCAAACAGCACATATGGTGGCAAACACAGCATTACGTTCTCTGCCGCGTGTGTTACTGCTTCCTGTGCTCCTGGTGCAGCGCTCATGTACCCGCACCAGGAGCACAGCAAGCAAGCTTGCGTGCCACGCAAAGTCTACCTGTGTCGTCATGCTGCCGCAACACACCTGACAAGGCATGCGGAGACAGCTATAAAAAAATACCGTGTGTCGCGCCGCTGTGCCTGCAGCAACCGACTACGTGACTACACACCCAGCACTGACACCCTGTCTCGCCTCGCAGCATAGCACCCCGCAGCGCCACACGCATGCACCAAGCTGTGCGGATGACGCATACAAAGTTGGGGTCGCGACGGATTACCCTACTTCAAGGGTTCTCTCTGCGGCCCGGAGGGTCATGGGCACCCGGCCGCAGCCGCCAGGATGGCCTGGTCCAGGCCTGTGCGCATGCACATGGGCCAGCTAACCACTAACCCTAGGCTTAGGGTTATATCCGCGGCCGCGAGGGTCAAGGGCACGCAGCCGCGGCCGCCAGGATGGCCTGGTCCAGGCGCCAGTGCGCATGCACCTTGCCCAGCGGCTTACGGTCCAGGTCGACCAGCGCCAGCTTGTACCGCAGCCGCGCGCGGCCGCCGCCCGGGCCGGTCGCGGCCACCTCCACCAGCCCGCCCGCGCACGCGTCCGCCTGGCACGCCAGCACGCGCGGGGTGCCGGCCGCGGCCGCGGCGCCGCGCTCGCCGGGCGCGCCGGCCTCCCCATGCGCAGGCGCGCGGCCCTCGCACGCGCCGGCGCCCTCATCCGCCTCGCTCGCCGGGCCGCCGCCCGAGCGCGCGCGCGCCTCAGCGCCCGCCGCGCCCGCTCCGCGACCGCTGCCCGCAGGCTGCGCATGCGCGGCGGCGCCGGCGCTGCCAGGGCTGTCCCGGCCCGCCGGCGGGGGCGCCGCCTGCAGCGTGAGCATGAGGCTGCAGTCCTTGGCGGTGGCCGCGATGAGGTACGCGCGCAGCGCCGCGCAGGCCTCCGGCAGCGGCAGCGCGCGCAGCCGCGACAGCTCCGCGGTGTGCCGCGCCTCGGCGCCTGGGTCCGGTGCGGAGTCGGCGCACGCACGGCCGTCCCTGGAGGCCCCACGGCAGCGCCACGCCGCGGCGCCCGCCTCAGGCCCATGGCCCGCGCACTCGCCGCCGCCCTCCTGCCCTCCGCCGCCCGCCGCGCCGCCCTCGCACCGGCTCGAGCAGGCCGCCTCGCCGCACTCCAGCAGGCAGGCGGCGCGGCGCGCGTCCGGGCGGCCGCCATGCTTGTCCGGGCAGGTCGCCTGCTCGCCAACGCGGCGCCGGGCGCCGCCATCACACGCGCAGCCATCCTCAGCAGCGTCGCCAAGGGCGGCCGCGCCCCTCTCGCTGCCGGCGCCGGCGCGCTCCCCAGAGGGCGCCCCGCCGCGCTGGCCCCCGCCGCCGCTCGGCAGGGCGGCGGCGGGCCGCGCCGGGCCGGGCGGCGGTGGGGCGCCGCGCTGCAGCAGGGCGTCTAGCAGCGCACTCGCGCCCTCCACATCCAGCGCGTCCAGGCGCTGCGCGGCCAGCACGCGCTCCAGCGAGCCTGCGCGCGCGCGCGCCTGACCCTAACCCTACGCCGGTGCGCCGCGCGCGGGGCATGCCGCGATGCTCCCGCCCGCTGTCCGCTTGCGCTGCGCCGGCGGACTGGCGTGTGGCCTGCCACCAAGGCTGGTTCGTAGTATGACAGCGACACAGCGTGTGAGCGCACGGCCCCCTCATGCGCTGCGCTGAGTGCGCGCGAGCTGCGCTCGCAGCAGCCCCTCTCACAACAGCGGCCTGGCGGCGCAAAGCCGCGCCAAGCTCGAGACGTCGTGCGCGCCCCTCCCGCTCGGCCCCCTCACACACGCGCGCTCTGACACCCGTCCCGGGGGCCGGCGGCGCACGCTCGGCGCGCAGCACGGCGACCAGCACGGTGACCAGCCCGCCCGCGCCGCCCACGGCCGCAAGCGCTGCCGCATCCGCCGGCCCGCCGAGCGGCGGCCGCAGCGGCGCCCCGCGCCAGAACAGGCGCAGGTTGTTCTGCGGGTCGGCCAGCAGCGCGGCCAGCGCGGCCGCCATGCGAGCCGGCTGGCCGCTGAAGAGGTCGCGCGGGTCGTACGCGCTCAGCCTCGGCACTGTGCCCTGCGCGCAGGGTCAGGGTTAGCAGCCGCGTCACGGCATGCGCCGCCTGCTGCGTCAACCTCGGCGGCGGGCAATGCACGGACTGAGCGGACACGCGGGGTGCGCGGGCGTGCGCCGCACGGGCCAAGCGCGCCGCGCCCCGCAGCGGGTTCGTCCGCACTGCACACCATGTGAGCGTTGCGATGCGGGCCGTGCAGGGACCCCCCGCGCGGGCAGCAGGGGGCGCTGCAAGGGCGCAGGCCGCCGGCCGCCGCGCCCGCAACCACGCGCGCGCGCCTGGGCCAGCTTCAGATGCTGGTGCAGCGCGTAGCATGGGTTAGGGTTATGGTAGGGTTAGGCAGACGCACGCGCGCGCCTGGGCCAGCTTCAGGCGCTGGTGTAGCGCGTAGCGCGGCACCGCGCGCTTGACCGCGTGCGCCGGCGCGATGGCGGCCGATTCCGGCAGGCACCCGCACTTGGGCTTCAGCTCCACGCACAGCGCGCCCGCGTTAGAGGGTAGGGCCAGCGCCGCGGCCGCGCCCGCCGGCTCTGGAGATGCGCCGCCCCCGCCGAGCGCTGCGCAGCCGGGCTGCGCGGGCGAGCTGCCACCGCCCTGCCGCGCCGGCAGGTGCAGGGCGGCCCCCAGCCGCTTGGCCGCCTGCGGCGCGGCGCCCGAGCCGCCCTGGTGCGCCGGCGCGCTCGCACCGGGGCCAGCGCCGGCGACGTCGTCGCCGGCGCGGCGCGGTGGCCCGGGCGCGGGCGCCGCGAAGCGCGTGTGGTCTGGCATGAGCACGCCCAGGGGGTGCAGCGCCTCGGCGCGCACGCCGGCGCGCGGCCCCGCGGCCGCCCGCAGCGCCGCCAGCAGCGCGGCCGCCAGGGCAGGCGGCAGCGCGACGACGCGCTGCGGCAGCAGGTACTCGCCGCCCAGCAGCGGGCGCAGCACGGCGCCCGCGTACGCCGCCTCGCAGCGCACTGGGTCTGCGCGCCGGCCGGGTCAGGGCGGCGGAGGGTGTTGGCGCACAGGCCAATACGCACTGCCGACGCTGCGGACGTTGTGGGCGGGAGGGGGCGCGCCTTGCAGCGGCAGGTCCGGCCATATGCACTGCTCCAGGCTCCGCAGCCGCGCGTCGTCGCCGCCAGGCGCCGGACGGAGCTTGCGCGCACGCAGCACGCTGCAGTCCTGGGCGCAGCAGCATCATCAAGTTGACAATCAAACTACTCACTGCATACCGCTGCTCATGCACACGTCGCGTCAAGGACGCTCCAGCTGCTCGAGCGCTTGCCAGGGCGCGCACCAGGTGCTGCAGTGGCCCGGTGTAAGCAAACACTGCGTTGGCCCCGCCCTCGCCCAGCAAGCGCCAGCTTTGCGGCTCGCCTAAGCTGATGACGTCCGCTGACATCGCGGGGGTGCTTTTACACCAAACAGTCTTGCACTTAGCTGCATCAGCCCAGGTAGTAGAGCGCTCTGACAGCGGCCAGGGAATAGCAGTTATTGACAGCTCAAGGCACAAGTCGAGTTGAGTCGAGTACTAATGTAAATGCGGGCTACAGCTATGGGGGTGGGCAGCTGACATGCATGGGCGCCTGCTGGCCTTGATGCATGTGTGCTCGCGCAGCACCATGCAGCACACAGGCACGCTCGCATTCATGCAACTTGCACGCCCGCGCCGGTGCCTGTTCTGGGGCTGCCATGCACTTCGTACCGAGCAGGCCTGGACTGAGCAGCTGTGGCGTTCTCGTATGTACATATTTACATGTTTTTGCGCTGCAGGCACGCGGGCGCCCATGCTGGCGCTGCGGGCCTCGCCTACATGCTGCAGCGTGCGACTGCACGTGTCGGCGCCTGCTGCCGCTCAAGCACGCGCACTCCGCGGCCGCGCCGGCACCGCGCATGCCTGGCATGCGGCACGTGCAGCGCCCTGCAGCTTCGCTGCGCGGGCGCCCGTGCGCGCAGAGCCGCGGCAGCCGCGGCGGCCGGGCCTGGGCTTGCCGCTGTGCGGCCCGCCGGCGGGCGCGCCGCCGGCCTTGCGCCCGGCGCTCGGCCTACGCAGCATCTGCCGGGCGCCCGCGCTCGCGCGCGTGCGCCTGGCGGCCGCGGACGTGCAGTCCGAGGCCAGCATTGCTGAGCAGGAGGCCGGCGCGAGCCCGCCAGGTGCCGCACAGCCCGGCGCGTGGGAGGACGGCCGGCCAGCCGCGGCGGACGCTGCGTCGGAGGAGGCGGGGCCGCCGAAGGACGCGCGCGGCAGCGAGGTGGCGCCGGGGGCCGTGTGGGAGGCCGTGCGCGCGGAGGCGGGGGCCGGCGCGGCGCCCTCGGCGCGCCCCGACGAAGACGAGGGTGGCGGCGGGCAGGGGGGCGCGGGGGAGGAGCCAGACAGCGCGGGCGCGGCGTGGCTGGCGCGCATCGGCGGGCGCTGGGGCGTGGACATGCCGTCCACGGCCGCGGGCTGGCGCACGCGCGCCCTCAGCTATGTCCGCGACTCCTTCCTGATTGGCTACACCACGATTGTGCGCGCCGGCGGCCGCGCCGCAACCCCGCGCTGTTTCCTGGAGAGGCAGCGCCCAGCGAGCGCGCGCTTTCAAGTGCTGGTGCTTGGAACTCTGCATTGGGGGCGCCCACCGCACTCCTTCAGGAGTACGTCCTGTGTCATGTTGGCCAGCTGTAAGGAGAGTCCTGTGTGCTATCAACATCTACACTACATCAGTATTGTGGAAAACTTGCGGCTTTGGGGCCTTGGGTGCTTTACAAGGAGGCTGGAGGGCGCGCCCAGGATGCACATCCAGCGCCTGCGGCGCGGCAGGTGGACAATGTGCTGGCCACCGCGCTGCAGCTGGTGCGCGCCGACGAGCTGTTCTACTGGGTCACGCCGCGGCTGGAGCGCGGCATCGCGAATGTCACGGGTGCGCGCGCGGCGCTGCCCGGTGTTGGGCGGGCCAGCCCGGCCGGCTGCGCGGCGGCTGCCCTGTGGGCGCGAGGCTGCGATCAGCCGCTCATTGGCTTTGTGCCGCCGGCAATTGCGATGTCTCATGAGGGCGCGCATGCGACATTATGGGCCGCCGCCCATGGCCGGCCCGCGCCGCGTGCGCTGCCCGGCCTCCAGAGGCGCCGCCGCGCGGCGCGCAGGCGCGTGGCACAAGCTGCCGGACGGGCGCGCGGTGCCGCTGTCGCTGGTGAACAATACGGCGCCGACGCTGGCGACGCCGCCGGGGGTCGACGCGCGCGCGTTCCCGTTCGACATGCCGCCCGGCTTCGAGCTGCGCGCGGCGGACCTGCTGGCGCTGGCCATGCGCCTGGTGTACGAGCGCGAGGAGGTCCTGCGGGTGGGCTCTGAATCTGCGCCTGGCCGCGTGGGCGGGACCGTATAGGATTTATTTCAGGGTTTTGGTTAGAGTGTATGGCTGCTGTGCTGGCACGGCTGCGCGCCCCGCCCCGGAGCGCTGCGCGCGGGGCCCGCGCCGATGCGTGCGCTGGCGTGGGCGCCCCGGCAGAGGCCCCGCGACCAGACGGCGGCCGGCGCGCAGGACATCGCGGAGCGGGGCTGGGGCCTGCGCTGCGCAGGCTACTTCGTGACGGGCGGGCAGGACCACAACCTGTTCATCGACCCCAACAACACCGCCGAGTTCAACCCGCGCACCGGCTCCGCCGTGCTGCTCAACGACCAGGTCCGCGATTGTTTAGCTAACCCTAATCCTACGTACAGGAATCAGGCCTGCGCATGCATAATTCCCTCCACCCCACCTCTGTGCTTAGCGTCCGCGCATGTCTCTTCTTTCTGCAGGCCTGCCAGTCGGCTACAGGACGGTTGGTGCAGGCGCAGTACGGCCGGCGTCCTGCGAGCGGCTGGTCATCCCATGGCATTTGACTGCATGCGCTGCCCCGCTTGGACGTCAGGCCAGCACCGTCCCATGATCGGCCAACGCACATGCAACAAGCTCTGTCCTGATTGCATGCGCATGGCACGCCGCGCCTGAGGCGCCCCGCCGCACGTGCCGGGGCAGGCATTCATTGTGGTCTTCCGCGGCACCGAGCCGACCAACCTCATTAACTTCCGCTCCAGCGGCCGGTGCGCGTGGGCAGCCGCCGCCCCGCGCCGCCGCAGCGTTTAGGGTTGTACAAGGGTTAGGATAGCGCAAGCCCGCATGTGGCCGGCGCAGCGCCGGCTGGACTCATGCAGACGCCTTGCTGCTCGTGCCGCGAGCGGATGCGGCGCGCGCGCGCCCGCGTATGCGGCCGGCACCGCTGGGGCAGGCTGCTGACGCGCCCCGCGCGGCGCGCGCGCGCAGGATCAGCATGAGCGAGCGGCCGGGCCTGGGCCGCGTGCACGACGGCTTCTTCGGCGGGCTGTTCCATGGCGACCCCGAGGCCGGCTGCCTGTTCGACCAGCTGGTGGAGACGATCGAGGCGGCCGACGCGGGCGCCGGGCGCGCCATCTACCTCACCGGTGCGCGCCCTGCGTCTGGTGCAGAAGCGGGTTTTGTGTCGCTTTGAGCTTGAACAAGGTGGCCTTGCCCTGCCGAAGCCCACAATGCTCCCCGCTGCTCATCTAGGTCAAGCCATATCACAGTCTGCGCGTGCGCCCAAGCGGCGCGCTGATGGAGGCACCATCGCCTGCTGGAGGCAGCACGGGCCGGCGCCGCCGGAGCGCCTCTCTTTGTGTGACCCGACCCTCGCGCGCGTGCCGCGCTTGGCGAGAGGACGCTACCTGCTGCGCAGGCCACTCGTTGGGCGGTGCGCTGGCGATCGTGTTTGCGGCGGCGCTGCGCGAGGCGAGGCCGGCGCTGGCGCGCCGCATCGCCGGCGTGGTAAGCTTCGGCGCGCCGCGCGTGGGCGACGCTGAGTTTGCCGCGCGCTTCAACAGCGCGTTCAGCGGGCGCGCGTTCCGCGTCACGCACGGCGCCGACATCATCCCGCACGTGCGCGGGCCCGGGGCTCGAGCGGGCTGTGCGGCAACTCGCGCCGCCGGCATGCTGAACGGCGGGGCCGTCCTACTGGCGAGCCCGTGCACCCTCACAGCAGCGGACGCACGGCTCATCCTTTCAGCCGTGTGGACGGCCGTCGAGCGGGCTGGCGGCAAGCCCGCGTGCACACTGCTGCGGGCAGGTCCCGGGCGCACAGTGCCCCGGCCCGCTTAGCCATGGAGACGCGCCCCGCCATGCTGATGAGTACAGCGCTGCAGGTGCGGCCGGTGGCTGGATGGGATAGGGTTAGGGCCGACCTGTGTGGCGCCACAGGTGCCGCCGCGGTGGTTGGACTACGAGCACTGCGGCGACGAGATCTACATCAGCAGCTTCGGGCGCATCCTGGCCGGCGAGAAGGCCATCCGCCGGCAGGTCGTGCGTGAGGCGCGCGCCCGCCGCCGGCTGGCCGCGCGCTGCGCTCGCGTGCGGGGTGGGCGCGCCGGCATGCGCATGTTATCTTGGCCGTCGCGCAGCGTCGCGCTGCAGCCAGGGCAGGCGTGTGATCTGCGCCCACCGCTCCTGCGCCCGCTTCGCGGGAGTCTGCGGGCGTGCGCCCGCCGCCCGCGGCTGACGGGCGCCCGCGGCGGCGCCAGACCTGGGGCTTTATACCCTTTGCCTTCGCCAAGCTGGTGCTGGGGCTGCTGGACCCGCTGGAGAGCAAGCTGCGCGCGCTCTACCGCCTGGTCTGCCTGCTGCTGCTGCCCGGCCTGTCGGACCACTTCCCGGTGCGCGGGCTGCGCTGATATGCGCCAAACCATGCCCTACCCTACCCTACTCTATCGCCTGGTCTGCCTGCTGCTGCTGCCTGGCCTGTCAGACCACTTCCCGGTGCGTGCCGCGCTGCAGCGACAGGCTGTGGGGTCAGCGTTAGGGTAAGCACTTCTGGCATGCCAGTGCTGCGCACGCATATCATGCGTGGCATGCGGTCCATGACGGGAAGCGAGCGCGATGTGTGTTAGCACACTCCGTGGCAGCCAATGCATGGCTGATGCAGCCGGAGTCGCGCCTGCGCAGGCTGACTATGAGTTCAAGCTGCGGCGTGCGCTCGCCAAGGGGCGCAAGGTGGAGCGTGAGGACTAGCAGGACTGCCGCGCGCGCTTTGTACGTGTAGTTACAGTACAGGCAGCTTCCATCGCACGCCATTGAACGCTGCATTAGGTCAGCATAGGATTGTGTCCTAGAGGACAGGCCAGGTGGGTAGGTGTGGGCGAACGAGTTTCGCGCGCTTTTGTGTTGGGGCGACCTTGGTACTGAGCACCATGAAGGTCACAGAGGGTGCTACCACTACGCCGTGCACCTTATATTGGGCGTCTGCACATCCACTGAACTGCCATGCGCCAGACGAAGCATAGATCTGCACAACCGCGATCTGTGCCAGAGCTCCCCACCAGAGCTCCCCACCAGAGGTGCAACAGAACAGCATGCCCGACCCAAACACCCCCGATGCACACCCCAATACTCGCGCCTTCAGGGCCGGGAGCACCGGACCATGCCAGTCGCGCCGACGGCCTCCCATGCCAAAACTCTACAGCCTGTCCAAAAGGCATGCGCAGCGTTGCGTGACCAAGCGTCACCCCTGCCTCGCCCACGAGGACCCCTTCCCCACACAAAACTGGACCAGAATGACAGACGGACCGGCATAATAATGCGCCGGTCAAGAATGTGACACCCAAACCTATGTGCCAGCAGGCGAGAAGCTAGCGTCGCTCGCTGGTGTTTATGCCCATGGCGCGCGCCGCAGCTGCGGTCACAAGCGAGACGCGCCGGCCTGGCCTAGGCGGCCAGCTGTGCGGCCTAAACCCGGTCCAAGCCACACTAGCTTGGCCTAGCTATCAAGTTTGCCACGGAACAGCGTTGCATAGTCCTACAGGCAACATACTAGCGCCCGACCACAGCAGCACATGCATAGTGCTGCAGCACCCGCGGCTGGCAGCCACACACGCAGGCTGTCAGACAAGAAAGCGCGCGCGCAACCCGCCCACGGCCGAGTGCGCAGGGCAGGAAGCCCTGCCCGGGGCAGTCACGCCCACGGGCGCCAATCGTGCGCCGGCCTATTTGCCTGTGCTCACAAAAGCACAGGCTGCGCAGCAGCGCCAAAATGCGCGGCGCGGGCGGCGTCAGGCGCGCGGCGCCTTGGCCGCCGACGCGGCAGCCTCCGGCGGCGGCGCGGCCATGTGCAGCGGGTTGACCGCGCGCGCGTACGCCAGCGGCAGGCTGGCAAACTTGCGCCACTTGGGCACGTACGCGCGCTGCGTGAAGTTGTTGTACCCGTTGCGCTCGATGGAGTCCAGGATCTGCCTGCGCGCGGGGCGCGCGTGCGCATCGGCGCCGGGCTGAAGCGCATAACACCTCGCCTGTCGCTCCGCTGCAGCCGCGCGCTTGACCACCGTGCCGCATGCACATCTTACACGGATATTAGGCCGGGCGGGGCGCGCCTGTACAGGATGAGCGCGGACCAGACGGGCCAGCGCGCGTCCGCGTCCAGGTAGTCGATGCCGCCCTCCGCGTCGGCAAAGTAGCCGCGCGTGCGCGCAATCTGGAACTTCATGAAGCGCTGCCAGCGGTCGTCGATCTTGCCGCTCGTCGGCGAGAACATGCCCGACAGCACCTGCGGCGGCGGCGGGCGCACTCTAGCGGCTGCGCTCCAACTGGACGTTCCTTCTTTTGCAACAATCGATCACTGCGAGCTCAGCCTGCATGGCCAGATGTGCTGGCGCGTTGGCAACGGCCCAGCTCGCTTCCCGGCTCGCTGAACCTTCACAGCGTGTCGCTCTCGCGCGGAGCGTCAGGGGTGGAGATATCGCCTGCGTGCGCGAATGGCTGCCCGCCACCCCTCCCACGCTCCTTCGGCCGCCGCGCGCGGGCGCGCGCCTCAGCCTCGGAGATGTCGAACGCCGCCAGCTCGTCGCGCGGCACGTAGATGCGGTTGCGCTGCACCGCGTCCTCGCCCACGTCGCGCAGGATGTTGGTCAGCTGGTTGGCCGTGCCCAGCGCCAGCGCCGCGCGGTGCACCGCCTCCGCCGGGCCCTGCCGGCGCGCCCATGCTCATCAGTACCGCCAGAATGGGCACAGAGCGTTGGGCGCCTTGCTGCACCACACCACGCACGGCTGCCCCGCGCTGAGTGCAGGACCACACCCCCACCTGCTGTGCGTGGCCCACCAGAGCGGGCGCGCCCGGCTCGCCGCCTCGCACGGCCTGCAGGCAAGCCTGCACTGACTCCGACACACGACCCCCGGGCGCAGCGCGGCGGGCGCGCGGCGGGCGCGCGCCTTGTAGCTGGGATCGATGCCCATGACGGGCGTCGTCATCAGGCCCACCGTGCCTGCTACCTTGTAGCAGTACTCGTACAGCTCGTCGAACGTGTCGTAGCGCGGCTTCACCAGGTCCATGCGCATGCCGTCGATCTGCGCGCGCGGGGCGCGGCGTGGGCGCGCGCAGGCGGGTACAGGGGGCAGCGGGTACAGGGGGCAGCGCAGGGCGTGCGCGCGGCGCGCGGTGCCCCGCGGGCGGCGCGAGGCTTTTAGACGGGCTGCGCACGGCCATAGTGCGCGTGTGTGCTCGGCAACAGTGCAGCGGGTGCGGTTGGACGCACAGCAGTGACATCCTGGCAGCGGCCAACTCCAAACAAACCAAGGGCACCCATGCGGGCTCGGCAGCGGCGCTGCGTGAGCCTGAAAGCGACAAGATTTGAAGTGTCGCTCAGCGCGTGTTCTTCTCGTAGTCAGCAGCGCCCGCCCGCTGCGCCGCAGGGGCGCGCCATGTCGCGGAAGGGCTGGATGTCGACCGGGAAGCGCGAGATGGACTCGGTCAGCGCGGCGTCGTACTCGTCGTACGGCCGCCCCTCAAACAGCTCCTCCAGCCGCTCCTCCCAGCGGTCCAGCTCCTGGCGGCCGCCGCCGGCGCGCGTGAGCGCGCACGCGCTGCGGGGCGGCGCCGCCGGAGCGGGCTCGCGCCCTTGCCCGCAGTCAGCGCAGCTGCGTGCGCGCAAGCAGCCCGCCCCGCGCGCGCAGGGCACACAGGTCACCCTGACCTGTGCGCCGCTCCCGCCGCGGGCGCACCAGCGGGTTCATGCGCGACGCGTTCGGCCCGTCCACCAGCTCGTCCGTGCGCCGGCACCACACATAGATCGCCCAGACGGCCCGCGCCTTCTCCGGCGTCATGAGCTTGGTACCCTGCCCCGCACGCGCGCGCCTGTCACGCTTGCGCTCCGCGCTCTGCTTGCCGCGTCACCGCAACATGTTACAATGCGGTGTGCGGCACAGTGGCTTGGCACTCAGCAGCGCGTCGCAGAAGCACAGGCGCCGGGGGGTGCCGGGGAAACCACAGCAGCACTCCTGACGCACCACGCAAAGGCACCTCCAGCACACCTGCTGTCCCTGCTTCTGACCCGCAGCTCCGCACGCGCGCTCGCACACGCTCGCTCCGCCCGCGCACTCTCACACGCCGGCGCTCACGAGTGCGCACCAGGTAAAACGTCTTTGCGTAGTCGGCGGTGATGACGCCGCAGCGCTTGTACGCCGAGTCCAGCGCCTCCGGCAGCAGCCTAGGCGGCAGCTGCAGGCCGCGCGGATGCCTCTGCCCCCACTGAATCGTGGACCACATCGCCGCCTCCTCCACCTCCTGCGTGCGCGCGCCCCGCTTGGTGCGCAGCAGATACGCGCCAGGGTCAGCGCTTCCGACGACGGTCGCGCCTGTCAGCTCGCTGTCAGCATGCACCGCTCACACGCGCCCGGCAGGCGCCCCCCACGCACGGCCTCCTGGACACAGCGGCCCGCGCGCGCGCGCCTTCCCGGACAGCAGCCGCTGCTGCTGCTGCCGCACGCTGCGCCCCGCGCGGCCGCCGCCGTCGCGGCCGCCGTCGCGGCTGTCGTCGCCCTCGGGCGCGCGGATCCGCGGGCCGGTTGTGAGCGTGGCCGCGCATGGCGGCGCCGGGCCGCGCCGCTGCCGCAGGCACGGTCTGCGCGCGCCGCTGCCACGCGTCGGCGCTGGGAGGCGCAGCGCCCTGATACCCGCACCGCGCTTCCTCGTCGGGCCCGCTCGCACGCCGGCCACAAGCACACACGCGGCCACACAAGTTGAGCGCCCGCGCGAGGCCGTGCACCCGTCGCTTCACGCCAGGCCTGAGCGTGCCGAGCGCGCTCCCGCCCCCTCGCCAGCCGGGGCAGGCGCGCACGGCTGGGCCACGAGTGCGTTCCGCGCGGCGCATAATCAGCAGGCATATGGGGCGCGGCCCCTCGTGCCCGGCTCCTTATCAGCGTGCGCATCTTATAGGCTGCAGGCCAGCCAGCTGCAAACAGGCTGCTCCGCGTCTGGAGGAACGGCTGCAAATGCGCAGCCACGGGCGCCGCCGCTTGGCAGCGCTACGCTGGCACGGCACGCTGTTCCGGCACTGCAAGTGCATCCACCGCATGTGGCGCCCCAAAGGGAGGTGTTCCAGCCCTACTGTCCAGGCTCAGAGCTCACAGCCTCCCCCTCCACGATACCTCCGCCTCAACGGCCTGCTGTCGACCAACCGCGTCCCGCACCGGCAAGCCGCTGAGGTCTCAGCCGGCCGCGATCGAGCTTCCAGGCACCCAGCGCCGGGCGCCAGCGCCCCGACTTGCATGCTGCCGACACCAGGCCGGCCTCGCCAGACGCTCCGCTAGGCGAACCGCTCAGCGGTGCCTGTGTACGCTCTCCGCGGGCCGCGAGGGGTCTGGGGAGGCCTGCTCAATACGCAGGCCTGGGCTCTAGCTCGTGGGGATATAACCCTGCATGGGTTACCATGTCCCATGAGTGCATGAGATGGAGCTGGACAGACGGCTGCAATACATTTGTTTACAGTGTTCTTACACATGCATCGGTGCAGCGCCCGCCGCGGCACCCCCGGCTCAGAACCCGCCGGCGTCGTCGAACATCAGCGATGCGGCGCGCTCCTCGTCGCCGCCGCACGCGGCGAGCATCGCCTCGCACTGCGCGCGCGGGAAGCCCAGCCCAACCAGCCGCTCCACCTTGGCCGCCGCGCCATCCCCGGGCCCCGCCGCCGGCCGCCCCGGCTGCTGCTCGGCTGCGCCGCCGCCGCCGCCGCCGCCGCCGCCGCCCCCACCGCCGCCGCCGCCGCCGCTCCCGCCAGCGGGCGGCTGCGGCGCGGCCGCTGGCTGCGCGCCGGCGCCGCCGCCGGTGCCCGACGCGGGCGCGGCTGCGGCCCGAGCAGAGGCGGCGGCTGCAGCGGCCGCCGCCGGGCTCAGGCCGGGCGTGGACGCGGCCGCCCGGCCCTCCGCGAGCCCTGCGCACGCGGGCGCACGCGTCAGCAGACCCCGCCAACACATGCACTCCCGCGGCTGCACCTGCTGCGACTGCGTCGGGTGCATGCGGGTGCGCCGCGGCGGCGGGTCGTCAACGCGCGCGGCGACGCGCATGCTGGGGAGGGGACCGCCGGTCCCGGACCGCCTGGACCCGGTGAGCGCGCGGCCGCAGGGCCGGCGCGCCGCCCCGCCCCGCGCGCGCACACCTGCAGGCGCGGGCGCGGCGGGCCGCGCCTTCGTCGGGCGCGCCGGCGGCCGCGCCGGGCCGCGCGCTGGCTGGCAGCTCGTGCTCCGCCAGGAACGGCAGCTCGACCGGCGGCTCCGTGCCGAAGCGCAGCACGCCGGCGCGCAGGTCGATCGCGCACTGGTAGCGCCGCAGCATGTCCAGCCCGAGCAGGAACTCCATTGCGCCGCTCTCCAGCACTGTGATGCTCATCGGCAGGTGCACGGCGCCCACCTTGATGGTCGCCTGCCGTGCCGCGCACGGCGTCAGGGCGCTCGCGGGGGCGCGCGGCCTCCAGGCGCCTTTATCGCCCGCATCGTAATGTATGCCGACAGCGCCGCACTTTGCCACGCATGCAACCGGCCCCTTGTGGTGCGACGGCGCGCGTGCCTGGCATGCCTTGCGCACATTGCCTCGAGCGGCGCATGCACGGCTGAAGGTCGCTGGAAGCGGTGCTCGGGCGCCACACATGCACAAGGGGGACACACTTGACCAGGCCCGGGCCAGCCGCGCGGCCCCGCCCGCTGCCAGACAGTCCGCGCTGCCCCGCCTGCTGCCAGACAGTCCGCCCGGCTCACGCAGGCAGGGCGCGCGCGCCTGGTGGATCTGCCCGACGATCGTGCCCGTGCCGACGCCGACCGCCATGCCCGCAAAGCGCCGGTCCAGCAGCCGCAGCAGGTTGCAGCGCTCCGCGCACGCCGCCGACATGATGCTGCTCTGCGCGCCGCTGTCCACGAACGCCCTGATCGGCTGCCCGTTCACCTGCGCGCCCAGCCGCCCGGAGTCAGTACGGACAAACGCGGCGCCGCGACGCCGCGCGCGCCGCAGCGCACATTGCGCCGGCGCGCGCGGCGCTCGCCGCCGTGCGCCTTGGTTCCCTGGCGGCGGCCCGCGGGCGGCGCCGGGGCGCGCGCCTGCACGTTGACGTACAGCATGACGACCTTGGTGAAGATCTCGGGCGCGTGGTCCAACGCGTGCTGGTACGACTCCTCCACCGCGGCCTGCTGGATGCGCTCCGCGATGCGCGCCTGCGCCTCCGGGTCGAACGCGTCGGCCGCGTACAGCGCCTCCTCCTCGCGCGCCGCGTCCTCGCGCTGCTTCAGGTGCCTGCGGCGCGCCGCCCGTACTCGGCGCCCTGCAGGGCGATGGCCCTCGATGGTGGGCGTGCGCGCGTTAGCTTATGCCGCGCGCCGGCGGCCTGGCGCGCCGTCCACGCTGCCCGGTGCGGCTGCGGGTGGCGGCCCCGGCGTGTGGCGCCCAACGTGCGCCCAGCCAGCGTGCTGGCCCGGCTCGTGTACAGCGCGAGGCGTGCTACCCCGCCGCGCTGGGCACCACGTTGCAATGAGCTCTTCCAGGCTGGCGCGCGGCTGCAGGTGACACGTCGTCACGCCCGCCGCAGCGTGGCTACCTGGCCAAGCGCCCGCCAAAGGATGGAGGCTGCTCAGACCGGCTACGGCACTCTGGCCGGGCCGCGCGCGCGCGCACAGGGCCGCCGGCGCGCCTAAAGAAGCCGTTGAGCGCGGCGACGTCGCCGCGGCGCGCCGCGTCCGCGAGCGCGGGCGGGATGGCCGCCAGCGTGGCCGGGCTGGCCAGCAGGCCGCGGATGAAGGCCTGCGGGTCCGCCAGGCTGCCGTCGGCGTTGCGCGGCGGCATCGCGGGGCCCTGCGCCGCCTGCGCAGGCGCCGCGCCCGGCGCGGCCGGCCGAGCGCGCAGGAGCGAGATGAGGTCGCCGTCGCGCACGCCGGACGCCGCGAAGCTGCGCCTGCGGCGGCGCGGGCGCGGGTGGGTCGCGCCAGCGCAGCAGTCTCCATGCTCCTGCCTGCGCCAGGCTGCGGGCGATTCCGGAGGCTGTGCGCGCACCCGTCTGCCAGCTCGTTGCCGTTGTGCAGCAGGCGCTGCTGCGCGGTCGCCACGCCCGTCTCCGCCTCCAGGATGGCTTTCAGCGTGTCCACGCTGTCCGAGTCGCCCACCTGCGCGCGCCGCGCTGTGATTGATGCACAGCCTTGGAGCGAGCGGGGCTGCTCCGCGTGTGTTCGTGGCGGGCGCACGTTGACGTTAACGATGGCGTCGTCCTCGGTGGTGACAGAGAGCAGCATGCTGACACACGGCGCTGCAGCAGGCAACCACCTTGTATCCTTGCCACTGCAGGGCGGCCTGCTGAGGGTGACTGAAGTAGAGGACGGGACCTTGCTGGGTGGGCGCGCTGTCTTCCGTCTTGCAAGCACCGGCCCGGCTGCACGTGCACAGAAGCTTGGGGCTCCAAACCCCGGCCGGGCAAAGAGGCGAGCAGGAAAGGCTCGCGATGTGGCGTCACAGGCAGATCAGCGCGTCTGCAACTACATTTGTCTGGTCTGAGATGCTCCCCAGCTTTGTGCGCCAACAGCCTCTAGGCCACCCACATCTTGATACATACACACATCTCTGGTCACGGCTGGTGTCTACGCTTACTGAGCACCAATATTTGTTGATAGGCACAGCACACTGAGTAGTACAATTGCCTGAGGTGCGCCCGCCCGCCGCTGATCCAGGTCGGTGTGCGTGCTGTTGCCGTCCGTCCAAACCCAAGTACGTCTACAGAGGTACCAAGTATAAGTTCAGCGGTTGCTGGAGCGTGCAGGCGCGCGCTGGCGACTCGCAGCCGGGGCGGGCGCTGATCACCTGCGTGCCCGCGACGCCTCAGCTTCTGCAAGGACACGCATTGCAGCCCCAGGGGCGAGCCCACGGCCGGCAGCGCCGGGCGGATGTGGCGCCGCGCCCCCGCCGCCAGGCCCCTGCCGCGACGCGGGCGCTGCAGGCTGACGCCCGGCCTGCTGCGCGCCGCGCTCGCGGCCGCCGCGTGCACCTGCCTCGCCTGGGCCGCGCTGGCGCCGCTGCTGCCACATGCGCCCAGCAGCGCCGGCGGCGCGCGGCTGCGGGTGGCAGTGCGGCCGCGCGGCGACCCGGGCGCGACCGCCTCGCGTGGCGCTGCCGCGGCCGGCAACCAGAGCGCGGCGGCGGGCGGCGCCAACGGCGAGGACGCCTGGAGCGGGGACTGGGACGCGGCAGACGATGAGCAGGGGCCGGGCTCCGCGCAGTGGCGCGCGCAGCAGGCGGGCGTGGAGCATTTGCTGCGCGTCATGGCGGCCGCGCGCACGCCCCCGCCCGCGTTTGACGCGCCGGCGGCCGCACGCGAGCGCGCGGCGTTCGCGCCGCCCGGCTGGGCCGCCGCCGCCGCCGCCGCCGCCGACCCAACCACGGCGCGGGAGGCTGCGGGGGCGGCGTTCGCGGCGGCCTGCGGCGGGGCGCCGGCCGGGGCGGGCGGCCAGCTGGCGGCACGACAGGCGGCGGCGGCGGAGCGGCTGCGCGTGGTGCGCCTGGACGCAGCGGCCGCAGCGCATTGGACTGCCCTGGACCTGCCGACGCTGGACCAGCCGGACCCGGCCGCGCGCCGGTGCGCCGCCGCCCGCCCGCCCTCGACCTGTGTCGGGGCTCGCGGGCTGGCCACTGTGAGCGCGATGCTGCGGGCGCACGCCGGTCCATGGCCGGTCAGCGGCGAGCCGGGCATTGGCTGCTCCATTACGCGCCAAACAGTTAGCTATGACAAACAGGATCTTCCAGAGTCTGCGCCGGTGTCCGGCACGCGGGGCCCTGGAACAGGGGCAGGCTGCGTCGACCGGGCAGCCCGAGGCGCAGCGGCACACTGGGCGTGCGGATGCGGCAGGCAGCGGCGGGCGGCGCGGCTGCAGGAGCTGCAGGGCCAGTGCGCGTGCGCGGAGGCAGAGCTCGCGGCGCTGGCGACCGCCGCCGCCGCGCGCGCGGGCGGGCTGGGCGCAGCGGTGCTGGGAGTGGCGGCGCGGTGAGCGTGAGCAGCGCTGGCGGCTGCACGCGCAAACCGGCTGCCTCTGCAGACGTTGTGTGTGTTGCCGCAGCCACGTGTCACTTGCCTGTCTCCAGTGTGTGTTGCGGGGCAGTCTGCGCTTCCACGGAACGCAGGCGCCGAGCGCACCTACAGGGCCGCACTTCAGTGCTCTAGCTCTCACCCACCTTGCAATACTACACCTGCGAGCCACTCCAGGCACAGCGCCTAATGACGCAGGTGCACTGCAAACATCCTTAAAACATCCCGATCGTCCAGACAGGACTGTGCAGCGCGCGTGGTGGATCAGACGGAGCAGCACAAGCGTTCCTGGGTAGTGAGAGCTCAAGCCACTGAGCACCTTACGCCCGCGTGCCTCAAGCGCCCACACGAAACATTCCACCTGCCTTCCTGTCTTGCACGGTTTCTTGCAGTCATTAAAGAGGCGCCAATAACTCGACTTTGGTCTTCTTCTTTTCCTCCCCTCCGGGACCTGCCAAGCTCCTCCCACATGGAAAAGCAATCAGCCCTGCCCGTCCAGAGCAAGAAGCTGTGCAAGATCCGCGGCGCAGAGTGCGCACTGAGGAGTGAATATGCAGGCGCTTGTGCGCGCGGCGGGCCGGCGCCTGAGCGCCGGGGCGGGCCAGGTTCGGCGCATGTCCAGTGGCGTGAGCCAAGAGGAGGAGGTCAAGCAGATGAACCTGTGGCGCAACGTCACCATTGCAGGCGCGTGGGTCGAGGCGACGCGACGCGCCAAGCACTCTGAGCAGCGGCTCTGCGGTTGTAAAAGGGAGAGGTGCCTCCGGACGGGATGCTGGCAGTGGCAGCGGCAGCGCGCTCTGCTCGCGCTCGGCTCACGCAATATGCTTGCGGGGGAGCCAGAGTCTCGCTTGCGCTGGCACTGCGCAGTGCTGGCGCTGTGCAGTGCAGCGGGCGTTGCAGACCGCCTAGGAGATCCTGTCTTGGGTGCACAGCACAGGGCACTCCGTCCCTGCAGTGCAGAGCCACAGTGCGCGCAGCAGGCGTGCCAGCCTGTAGCAGGCTCTGCTGGAGTGCAACCAGTGCACGTGCGCGGGCAGCGGTGCCCAGCGTTTGCTGTGGTGCCCCCTTGTCGCTGTTGCAGCTGCAGGTGGCCAGCACTAAGTCACGTCCGCCGAGCTGCTCGGCTCTCGACATAGCCACTATCTCGGCGGGCGTGCCACAAGCTTGGGAACCTGGGGCGCTGCGTGCAGCCTGCCTGCTTCTTGGTGTCGCCTGCTGTGTGACCCGGGTGCTCCTGGGAGCCTGCTGGTGGACGCCCGGCACTCGGTTCCCGCACAGGCCGCGAGCGTGCCAGCTGCAAGCGCCTCATGCGCTGTGCACTGCGTCACCACCTACCTCACGGACACTGTGTGAGACTGCCCACTGCCAGGTGCGGAATGCGCGCACGCTCGGGCGCCGCTGGCAGGCGCACGCTGACACGCCGTGTGTGCGCGGGGCGCAGCCATCCCGCTGTGCATCGGCATGGCCGTGTGGGACCTGTCGCACGCGCATGAGCACCACCACGACGGGCCCAAGTACAGCTACATGCACATCCGCTCCAAGGAGTTCCCCTGGGGCGACTGCGCGCTGTTCGACAAGGAGTGCTGGGCCGAGCAGCGCGGGGAGGCCAAGGAGGAGCATTAGCGGCGCTGGACGCGCCGCGGACCGCAGCGTCGGGCAATATTGCCACATTGCAGTATTGCTATTATAGGCAGTTGCCCATCTGCTGAGTCTAGGTCTAGGCTGGCATGCAGCTGCGTGAGCGGGGCTCGTCATGGCTCCATATCCAGGCGCGTCTGCGCGAGTTTGTTACACAGCTCTGCCAGTCTTCTATAGCTCGTCACTGCCGGGCGTCCGAACGCCCGCCTCGGCGGCCTCCTCCCGCGCGCCGTCGTTGCGCGCATGCTCTGCCAGCCTGTGCAGGAGCAGCACGTACGCTCTGCCGCCCAGGCGCATCTGGGAGAGCTGGTACCTGCGAATGCGCGCGCGCGTCAGCGGCCACGCCAGACGCAGCGCCAGGCGCGTTTGCGGCAGAAAAAAACAAAGTGCGCACTTCTCGTTGGGGCCGTGGATGCCGTCGCTCGGGAGCCCAAACCCAAAGCCGGTGGTGTAGATGCCCAGCGCCTCGCGCATGGCGGCTGCCTGCCCGGCAGCGGGCCGTGGGGTGTAAGATTAGAGTCAACCACAACTCTAGGCCGCCGCGCAGCCGAGCGCGCAGGAGGCCGCACCGCAGGGATGGATCCGCCCATGCGGAAGAAGAGCGGCCTGGTGCCCAGCAGCTCCTCCAGCACCTGCGCCAGCATGTAGGGTTTGTGGGTAGGTCAGAGGTGAGGTTAGGGTAGGTACCCTCTGACGGCGGCCGCGTGCAGCGCACACGCGAGCAAATCGGGCCCCCAACGCCGCCGCACCTCCGCGGCCGCCCGGTTGGCCGGCGTGTCGCGCGGCATGTCGTACGGCTGCGCGAAGAACGACAGCCGCCGGAAGCCCAGCGTCACGCCGGGCAGGCGCAGGCCCTCGATGTAGCCCTGCGCGGCCTGCAGCACGGCCTCCGGCGCCTGGTTGGCCACCAGCCGGCACGCGACCTTGGCGCGCGCGACCGCCGGCACGATCGTCTTGATGCCCGCCTCGGTGAAGCCGCCCCACATGCCCACCACGTCGCAGGTCGGGCGCAGCCACCTGCGGACCCACCCGCGCCACTGCCCCTGTCTTAACCCTTTGAAAAACCCTGTCTTGACAGCATGCGACCTGGTGGCGGCTCGGCGCGCAGCGCGCCGTGTCCCATCGGCACTGATGCGGTCACAGCGCGGGTCGGGTCTGCAGACTCGTCACAGCTGATGGGAAAGTGACAATGCACTTCGGCCTCAAGGCATTGCTGGCCTGCAGGTGCCAGGGGCGCACTGCCGCTCCAGGGTGCTGAAGCCCTGCTCGCCGGTGTGCGCAGTGGCGCCCAGCTGCGCCAGCTCGGCGGCCGCGTCGTGCGGGAACGCCGCCACGTCGGCCCTGTCCTGCTCCGTGATGTCCCGCACGCCGCTGCACGCAGCGCGGGACGCGTGGGGCGCCTTGCCCAGCAGGCACATGCACTTGCAGCAATGTCTGCTGGCTGCTTCGAGTGCAGGGTCGCCACAGCCCGCACTAGACAGCTGCAGCACACTCCGTGCAAGCCGGCTTGCTGGAACTGTGTGGACACATGCACCTGCAGCGACGCCAGCAGGCAATATCGACGACCAGGGTCGCCACAGCCCAGTGCAGATCGCTGCAGCGCACTCCGTGCAAGCTGGCCTGCTGGGATTATTGTGGGGGCCCGCCGGCGCACTCATAGAAGCCGGGGATCGACACGGAGCCGTTGGGCAGGTGCAGGCCCGCCACGACCTCCGCCACCGCATGCAGCGAGTTTGCCACGGAGCCCCCGTATATGCCTGCCACGCAGGGGCGCATCGGTCACCGCTCTACGAAATTGCAGCCTTCCCGCCCGGCCGCGTCGCGCTGCACACCTCTGCGCCCCAGCCTTGCCATGCCCAGTAGCCCGCTGCGCTCCGCTGCTCTTCTGGCCGCTCTGCGCCGGGGCCCAGGGGCGGGGCGGGGCCGCGCCCGAGTGCACGTCGGCGGCCAGCGTGCGCGCCTCCACCTCGAACGCGGCCATGCCGCGCAGGCCCAGCAGCACGCCGCCCTGCGTCTCGCTGATCTGGCCGGAGTCGGTGGAGATGACAAAGTCGGCGCCCAGCAGCGCGCTGTGCCGGCGCAGCAGGTCGGCGAGCCCTGGGCTGCCGATCTCCTCCTCGCCCTCCACGAAGACCTGCGCGGGGGTCAGGGTTGGGGGCCCTGCCGCCAGCCCGCGCGCGCCGGCGCCGCGCCGCAGGCGCGCCGGCGCGCTCTCTGGCGCGCCGGCGCGGCGCGCGCGGCGCGAACTGGGGGCATGCCGCAGCGTACAGCGCCTGTGGTGAGCGTGCGCGCCGACGGCCATGGGCATGCATGCGGAGCATGTTGCAAGGGTCGATGACGCAGGCGCGCTGAGTGGCCCCGGCAAGGCAGACACGCCGGCGGCAAGCGGCCTCCTGCGCCCTGCCGGCGCGGCACATGCGCAGAGCGCGGTCGCGGGCCGGCGCCGGCGCGCCTTGACGTTCACGGGCAGCCGCCCGGCGCCCTGCAGGCACGCCTCCAGCGCGGCGAGCGCGGTCACCAGGCCGCCCTTGTCATCCTGGCGGGCCGCCGCGGCAGCGCCTGGTCAGGCGCGCGCGGCGCCGGCGCGCCGCGCGCTCTGTGGGGCGGCCGGGCCTGCTGAAGCGCACGCGGGCGGCGCCGGGTAGCGCCAGCACATATGTGGCTGCATTCCTTGGGCTGGCCCACTGCAGGCGGCCCCAGCCCAGCTGCCAGGGCAGTCAGGCTCCAGACGACAGGCACGCTTCCGGCGCCACGCCTGGTAGGCCAGGCTCCGGCCCTCCGCCATATGCGGGTGCGCGCCACCGCGCACCTGGGCGCCGCGGCCGTAGACGGCGCCGTCCTCGACCCATGGCTCAAAGGGGTGCTGCCGCCAGGGCGGGCCCGGCGCGGCGGGCTGCACGTCTGCGTGTGCGTACAGCAAAATTGTCGGGGCGCCCGCCCGCGCGTGCAGCCACTCCGCATAGACGGCCGGCGCCGCATCGCTCTCCAGCACCTGGGCAGCCTGCCATGCACAGGCAGGCGGCCTGTCAGACTCGGAGGGCAGCTGGGGCAGACTACCCTTGCGGGGTGGCGAGTGACCGCGAGTGAAACAGCACGGTACATGGGCCCGGGCGCGCCTCAAAGCCTATCGCTTCCAGGCGAGCCTTCACCCACTCAGCCGCCCTGCGCACGTCCGCGGCGTGCTCTGCGCAGCCGGGCAGCGAGTCAGCGGCTCAGGCAGGCATGCCCACATGACCCGGTAAACATGCCCAACAACATGCAGCCGGCTCTTGCCTCTCTGGGCCGCTGCAGCCGCACGTTGCCACTGCTCGTGCGGGTGCGCACCCGGCAGAGCTGACACGGACGGTATAGCTACGAGGTCCAGCAATGAGCGTAAGGTCTGCTCGTCATGGTCCTTCAGGTACTGCAGCGCAGCCTGCGTCTCGTTCCCTGCGCAACACGCGAGCACTCTTCGCTCGTCTTGTGCTGCAGTGCCTGGTCTCTTCATGCCAGGGAGCGTGCGTGAGCTCACACCCGGGGCAGCTCACCAAGGCTTGCGCGCCCTGCACACGCCGCAAGCACCACGAGCAGGAGCCACTTGGCGGGCGTAGCAACTTTCATGGCTGCCGTCTTGTTGGTGCACACAGTTACCAGCGCAGGTGATTTTACATGTGCTGCAGCTGGACCTGCATGCATTGAAGACAGCCTGAATGCACTTTGAAACAACCTGAGTGAAGCTACAGCCGGACGGCACATGCTCCCGCTCTGACAGTTCTCAGTACACCTGCCCTAGCGCCAGCCGCGCACTCCCCTGCAGCCAGCCCGGTCGCAAGAAGCTCCGGCATGCCCATGTGGGTAGCGCACAGCCCCCTCGCTGTCCCTGCCAAACAAACGAAGGCCCCGACTCGCATGTTGGCGCTGTCCTAGCCGCCTGCATGGAAAGTCCCAACGGGTGTGCCCACGCCAATCCCAGCTCGCCGCTGGCGGGTCATCGGCGGGTCATCGGCGTCAGGCGCATGCGGGCGCACGACCGCCCCAGGCAGCAGCTCCGCGAGGAGCGTACGCACTGCCGCCCGTCTGAACGGCGCCGGCGGCGGCGCGAGCCAGCGCGCGCCGCATCCATGGACGCAGGAGGGGCTGCGCCGCCTCCGCGGCGGCAGCGCGCTACGCCGCGCTGAGCAGCAGCTCTAGCGCCTTCTGCGGTGGACTGCAGCGCCGCGATGGCGTCCACGCACCGCGGCGGCAGGGCGTCACGCCGCGCTGAGCAGCAGCTCCAGCGCCGCATTCTCATCGTTGGCGGTGGACTGCAGGGCCGCGATGGCGTCCACGCGCGAGAAGCCCATGTCGGCCAGCCGCGTGACCTTCTCGTCCTCGGTCGCCGCTTGCGAGCGGTGCGCAAAGTTCTCTGCATGCGCGACGGGGGCTTGCAGGGGCGGTGGCGGGCTGCGCTGGGCGCTGCGGCGCGGCCGGCCAGGGAAGCAGGGGGAGGGTGGCCGCGCGCCTGTCCACATCCTGGCCGTCTGCACAAAGGTCGCGTGGTCCGCCAGGTACTGCCGCGCGACCACCGCGTCCTGCGGGACCCGGCGCTCCGCTCACGGCGCGCGCTGCGCCGGCCTGGCCGGCACCGCTGCGGAGCCGGGGCATGCGGCATCCTTGATCCCAATAACACGGCCTCAGGCGCGAGGAGCGCTGGAACGAGTGCCAGCGCAGGGTCGCCCGCGAGGATGGTGCGCCGCCGTGAGCTCAGATGCGTGCAGCACAGACAGCACTGCCAAGCACGCGTCCCATGCGAGCCCAGGCCACGACGAGCGCCCCCGGCGGCAGCGGCAAGACCGCGGCGGCGGCGCGCGCCTGCGGGTCGTCCGGCTCTGGCGACGACAGCAGCGCCTGCAGGCTGAGCAGCGCCGTCTTCAGCGTCAGCGCGGGGCTCCACTGGTCCTTCAGGATGTCCAGGCAGATGGCGCCGTTCGCGCTGGACACGTTCGGGTGGTACACCTTGCTGATGAAGCGCATCTTCGGCGGCACAAAGGGATACTGGTCATCTGCGGCGCAGCGGCGGGCACTGGCTAAGGTGCGCCGCGCCTGGCGCCCGCCTGCGCCCAGTGCCCGGCAGGCAGGCAGGGCCGGCGGCCGGCAGCGGCGCACAGCCGTGAGGCTGCGCACCAATCTGGATGTCCACCACGAAGTAGCCATTCTCGTACGGCGTATCTCGTGGGCCTGCGGCGTCAGTGTCAACTGATCACGCTGCCACTGGCTGCTTGCCAGGCAGCTGCGCAGCAAGCGCGCGGCGACGCACCCTCCACATAGCCGGTGAGGCGCTGCAGGCTGCTGCCGTTCAGCTGCACGGTCACGCCGGACGTCTTGTCCCGCTCGATCTCGCGCAGCTCCTTCTGCGGCAGCGCACACAGCTGCAGCGTCCAAGGTGGCCCGGCTGCATACGACCGGACGCTGGTGCACGCGCGAGGCGCACGCAGCAGCACCCCGCTTCACAGTCAGCACCGCTTCCTGCCTGCCAGGCAGGGCACCTGGATGCGACCGAGGTCGAACATAGGTGCTTGCAGCCAGCGCTCGGGCGGCCTGACAGCAGCAGCCGGAGCGGGCCAGCCGCCAACCCCTACGCCTGCCCGCGCTTCCTGCACGCTCTGAGGTGTGCCCGCTCGCACTGAGTACGACTCTGCAGTGCAAGGTGCACTCTGGCTCGGCGCTTGCAAGGCCTGCCGAAACTGTGTCAAACTGTGTGCCTGCTTTCGGCACACACGTGCACCTGAATCACTCCCTCACCGGCTTGCTTTATATATCCAGGTGCTTTATTTAGTCAGCAAACCATAACAGGGTTGGCAGCTGAGGGACGATCTGGGATGGTCCCTCTGGGATACGATCCTAAAAGCTGTCGATCAAGCACTGTAAGCGCATTCAAGAACGTGGCACCTAGCAACGCCCGCTGTAGGCCGCAGCCTGCTGGCACACCGGTGGGAGACCGGGACGGCCGCCTGTGACACGAGCGCGTCATATGCTGCTGTGCATGGTCCGGCACGCACCGTTCAAGGCCTGCGTTGAGCGGTTCAGTCAGGAAGAGGGCAGGATCGGGTTGGCGTGATGTGTGCCTCAGTGCGCGCGACCCTGCACTCAGCCTGCCGCTGAAACAGCCTGACAGAGCCTAAAAGGCACCAGCTCTGAGGATGCTGACGCCGCACTGCGCGCTGGGCAGGTCGGCGACGCCCCACGCTGGCGAGGCGCGCAGAGCGGGCAGAGCGGCGGTCTGTCGGGCGGCGCCGAGTGCGGACACACTTATGTCTACTCAAGCACCGCGGCCACGACCATCCCGCCGCACCTGCTGGGCCGCATGCTGTCCGCGATGCACACGGCGCTTGCGCTCGCCCTGGCACTGACCTTTCTTGTGGTCGTCCTCCAAGCCCTGCGAGAGCGCGAGGCCGACCTCTGCCCAGGTGACCACGCCGCACGGGCATGTCTTTCGCTCACGCACTGGAGACGGCGTGCCCGTGCACGGTGTCAAGTTCCTGCTGTGTTTCCAGCAAGTGTCCTGGTCGCCCCAATCCCCCCCCAGTTGCTTTTCAAACTATGCGTTTGAGAAGCGGGAGTGGCGCGTGCAGGCGAGTGGAACAGGAGTTGTGAGCAGCACTGCAGCGGCCTGTAGGCGTGCGGCGCCCTCCGGGCGTCCGGGCGGCTGAGTCTGATCAGGCGTCATCACGATCGGCCCCACTCCCCCTCCCCCCCCCAAGACTCTCACCGCGGTGTAAGCTGCAGGATGTGCACAGCCGCGGCCCCTGTACTGGGTACCCCCTTTTGAAGGAGCTGAGTGTGTTTTTGCAGGTAGGTGTTTTGAAGTACAGACCGAGGCGAGGTAGGAGAGCGGTGTCTTGTCGTGCTTACCTGCTTTTATTGCATGCTGCCGCTGGGCAGCGCGATTTTGAAGCTTTGGGTTCGCTCACATGTGCTGAACTGCGGGCATGGGTCTGCTTTCGCACGGGTTGCCAACCCCCGTCATCTTTTCGGGGCATGCTGTCGCGGGTCATGCGGAGCTTGGGTCCTCTCCGGTTTCTGAAGTGCGGGGGTAGAGCGCTGTCAGTCGACAGCGCGCGCCTGCCTCCGGCGCCATCACCCTGGGTGTGCGACACGTACAGGGCAGCGCGGTATGTTTTTGCAGGAAATCAGGTTGGTCAGGCCCAGGATAGGGGCGAATGACCAGCCAGCATGCATTCGGGGCCATGACCCTGAAAGGCGGCATCTGCGCCTTGCTGCACGCACGCGTCGCCGCGGCGGGGTCTTGTCGGGCGACGTCACAACAGATGGTGCCTGCCCAAACCCCCCACCTTCGGGGGTACGTGCCTGCGGGCCTTTCAGAAAGCTGCGCCTTTACCCATGAATCCATGGAAGCTTGCAAACCGGGAGCTGGGAGCATTGCTGCGGGCGAGCATCTCGGGCATATCTGGCGACAGCGTACACGCCCATCATCTGGACGGAGTTGGGAGGGCCGACGTGCCCAAGATGCAGCAGACTGTGACAGGTAGCCTGTCGAGACGGGTGTGTACCAACATGAAGTGATTTTGGAAGGGAAGCTTTAGGTATGAATTGAATGCAATGCAAGGTATGCCGGAGGATGTGTAAGCACGCTGACCATCACGACAAGGCAACAGGCTTACAAACGTCACAGCATATCCAAGTCAACACGTCGCTTGCTAGATTACACATGCAGCACTCAAGATGCGCTAAGCCAACACCACCGGACGCCTAGCCGTAGAGGAGCACGAGGGCCTGGTAGGGCGCCGTGACAAATTCGCCCTGCGTGCACGGCCGCGTCGGCGCGAGGCCGCCCATGGTGCTGACGCGCTGCAGGTAGCGCACGCGCCTGCGCGGCCCGGCGGTACTTGGCACCCTGCATGCAGCGCGGCGCAGGCAGCGCCATGACGGCGCTCATGCAGCGAGGGCGCATGCAGGCCGCGCCTGCCCAGCGTGGATGTCAACCTCTACGCCGCACGCCAGGCACGCATGGGGCAGAGGCGGCGCGAGCCTGAGATCGACCGCGGCAGGCGCGGCAGCCGCCGCGGCGCTCGCGGGGGCGGCAGCGGCGGGCGCGAGCTGCGCGCCGAGCGCGGGCGGGCTGGCCACGGCGGGCGCGGGCGCGGGCGCCAGCTGCGACAGCTGCGCCGGCGCCGGTGACGTGCGCGTCACCGCGTAGCTCAGCCACGCCAGGTTGCTGCGGGTCCCCGCATGCGGTGTAAGGCGGCGTGCAGAGCGCATGGCAGCCCTATGTGTGCATCTGATGGTGGGGACACGGCCACAGCGGACAGACATGCAGCAAGCAGGCACGCAGCGAACAGACGCGCAGCGAACAGGCGCGCAGCGTATGGACGCCTGGCCAACAGCTTGGCCAGTGGCGTGCAGGCAGGTGACGAGGTTGATGGAAACCCATGCGCATGGAGGTATGCCTAGTTGGGAGCCGCAGCACTGCGGCCAGGCAGAGTCGCAGAGTGGGAGGGCGGGGGCGGCGCGCCCGTCGCCCGCGGCGCCCGGCGCGGTGCGGTTGAGGATGGCCGTGCGGAGCGTGGTCGCGGGGGTGGCGACAGAGGGCAGCGTGGTGAAGCTGTACGCCTTGCTGCCGTCGGGGAGGACCTGCTGGCAGCGACACAGGTGTCCGCCGAGCCTGTCATGGAGCGGACCACCGGACGCAGAACAGTGGCAGCAAAAATATAGTGATGCAGGAAGCCCTGGGCGGGCCCTTGAAGATCAGCAGCGGGTGCCCACCTGCTGGTAGTAGCGCCCGACGTAGGTCGCGGGCGTGGCGCAGAAGCCGTCAGTCGCAGAGTTGGCGGGGTTGCAGCCGGGGGTGAGCGTGAAGAGCTGGCCGTTGCCGCTGGTGAAGTCCCAGGCGTTGCCGCCGTCGAGGCAGTAGTACGCGGTGAACGCATTGTAGATGACCAGGGGCCACAGCAGCCTGCGCGCGCAGGCGTGAGTTGCAGCAGCGCAGGCAGACAGCGGCTCCCGCAGTCAGATCATGGCCGCAGGGTGAGTTGTTTGTGCGGGACGCTGGACTCCCCTTGTAGCACTGCAGCAGTCCCAATGCCTGCACACCTTGCTACGGAAGCAAGGAGACAGGCCCCCGAGGAGGAGGGCTTGCGCAAGTAGGTCGCCACCCAGCAGGGTAGCTGCAGGCGTGGTGCGCTTGCGCTTTTGGTGCGCGCCAGCGGGCGGCCCAAGCAAGCGGCAGGAGCAAGAGGGTGCACGGGTGATGAGCAAGGGAGTGAGGACCAGTACGGCATCAGACAACGACTACTCGGCCCCACACGGTGCAGGACGGAGATCCCAAGGCACGCACTGCACGCCGGCGGGCAGGGCTAGGACGGACGGGATGGCTGGCAGGGCTGAGGCGCTGGCCGCCGGCCCGGGCGCTGGAGCCGGTAGCGACTGTGCCGCAGCGCCGCAGGCAGCGAGCAGGGCGACAAGGGCGAATAGGACGCTGGCCATCTCAGGCCTAGCTGTGCACGACGCCCCTGGGCACGCAGCAACCCGTCAGCAAGCCGTGCAGACGCATAGGTGCCGCAGCTGATGGGGGGCTTTCCGAGCTGTACAGGGGCACGTTGACCGCTTGCAAGCAGGCCGGCCTGCACCGAGGCTCCGACCCTCGTCTCGGGGCCTGTGCCTCGCAAGGACGGGATCGGATCGCACCTTCGTGCAACAGCCCGCGCCCCTGCCTCCCGCCTGCCGTGAAGCCTCGAAGAACGCGAGAAGCTCTGATGGGAGGTGCGATGGAGAAGAAAGTGTGCGCTTGACGTTCCGAGAGCAGCACTTGTACGAAAAGTAACCCTAGTCTGGAAAACCCTCGCAATCAGGGTCCCGCCTATACAGGCACGCAGGTGCCCTGGCCCCATTGTTGTGATACATGATGAATTGTCATTCCCCAGCATCAGCGCCAGCCCCCTGCCCGCGCCAGTTCAGCCGGCGCGCCGCTTGTACAGCGCGCCCTCCGTCGTCAGCTTCTCCTCGGCCACCAGCGCGGCCAGGAAGGCGGCCAGCTGCTCCGCCGACTTGTCGTACGGCGGCTCCGACACAAACATCTTAAGCATGTTGTGGATGCGCTCCAGGGGCAGCCCGTCAAAATTGCTCAGCATGCCCATGACAAACTGCTCGTACACCGCCATCTCCTGCGGCGCGCGCGCGCGCGCCCGCGGTGACGCCCTGCCAGCGGTGCCCGCCGGTCTGGCCGGCCTCGGGCCCTCCAGGGCCTCTCGGGAACGAGCCGGCCCGCCGGAAGCGGCGGCGGACCGGGGCTGGCTGTGGAGGACGACTGCGTGCGGCCGTAGCATGGCGGTCTGCTCACAGAAAGGGTGTGACTAGGGCAAGCCCGAATGCACAGCGTGCATGGCGCGGCGCCTGGGCAGCGCGCCTGCTGCAGCTGCGCCGCGCCACCCTCGGGCCCCGCGTCGGCGTCATCCATGTCGGCGGCCGCGCCGCCGGCCGCCGAGCGCCGCCGCGGCGGTGCCAGCGTCTCCGCGCGCCGGTAGGCGGGCCGGCCCGCGCCGTCGCGCAGCTCGCGCAGCACGCCCTGCGTGGCCAGGGCCAGGGTTCACGCTCCACATCGGCAGGAGCGCGCACGGCCATGCCTTGCCATGCCACTAGCCGCGGACGCCGCTCCACCCACTGGCAGCTGCACGGAAGAGCAGCAGCCGCATGGCGCGAGGCGCCCACAGCATGCGCGCGCGTGCCCGGTCGCCATCCGTAACTTTTGAAAAGCATAAGCCCCAGGACGTGGAGAATGCATCCGGCAGCCCAGCACAGGGGCACAGGCCGCGAGCGCAGCCTGGGATGCATCGGCAATTGCACCTGGTTAACCCAGAAGAGCGCGCGGCGGCGCAGCACGGCCGGCGGGACGCCCATGCGCGCGGCCAGCTCGGCGGCCGGCCACTCCGGCGCGTCCTGCGCGGCCGCCGCCGGCGCGGTCAGCCGCGCGGCAGCAGTGCGGCGCCGGCGCGTACGACCGCAGCAGCAGGCATGGTCAGCAGCCTCGCTTGAGCCATCATCGCGGCGCCCGCCCTGCTTCTTCCGCTCGGCAGCGGAGCGTGGCTATCACAGCCGATGGATACGCGGTGCGCCGTGTGCATCGGCCACGAGGTATGCCCACCATGGAGCCCGCAAGCAAAGGGGTAGGGTAGGGCGCGCGGCGCAGCACCTGGAAGGGCAGCAGCAGCGCGGCCTGCGGCGGCGTGACGGTGAGCTCCAGGCGGCGGCCGCCGACGGTCAGCGCCAGGTCCACGGCGCCGAGGTGCGGGCGCCAGACCAGGCGCCGCGGCGCCTTGAGGATGTAGTAGCGCGCCGCGTACGCGTCCATGGCCGCGCGCACGTCCGGCGGCGGCTCCACAGCCTCGTCCTGCCGCCGGCCGCCAGGGTTTTCAGCCGAGCCATGCGTCCTCCGCGCCGGGGAGGTACGCAGGGCTGCCGCCTCCCCGGCGCTGCGAGTGCCGGCGCAGCCCGACGCTGCGCCGGCGCCGGGCTGCGGCTCCC